>Ga0209269_1000033_pt1 | contig 290569 bp, 242 predicted proteins | sample MTBAKMMethaMetaG_FD_187455 | JGI IMG/M metagenome (GOLD analysis project Ga0209269, IMG submission 187455) | Enrichment culture microbial communities from Arthur Kill intertidal strait, New Jersey, USA, that are MTBE-degrading - MTBE-AKM (Arthur... | ecosystem: Environmental > Aquatic > Marine...
TCACCCCCGGAATGTTCCGGCGGCGCCAAGCATAAAAGCTGATGCCAAGGCTCAGGAAGGTTACCACATCCAGAATACCGCTGAGGATGTAATTAAGATGCTCCATTCAATTCCCCCTGCTTCTTCACTTCAATACGCTGAGAAAAAGTCTCTGTCCAGGTTTGAGGATGGCGGTGCCCTTGTCCCCTTCAATAGAATTATAATCGGCTTCGATGACAAATTCCATCGGATTTATATAAAAAATGCCGCCCGGCTGGGCGGCACGATCAAAGAACGATGTCAGCATACTGCAGTCGCTGTATTCCTCATGGTATTTTTCAGCAGCGTTTCCATTTGACCGGAGGGCATCGGCTTGAAATAATGATATCCCTGGATCTCATCGCACATTCTTTGGGTCAGGAAAGCCAGCTGGGTCTCCGTTTCAACCCCTTCGGCGATGATGCTTTTACCCATGCTCTTTGCCAGGACGATAACCGCTTTGGTGATTGCTTCATCCACATTGTTGACCTGGATTCCGTGAATAAAGGGCATGGCGATCTTGATCCGGTCCACTGGCAGATGTTTTAAGTAACTTAGAGAGGAATACTCCATTCCGAAGTCGTCGATGGAAATGCGTATTCCCATGGCCTTGAGGACATTCAACGTATCCGCCACGTGATGCTTTTCCTTCATGGCCAGACTTTCGGTAATTTCCAGCTCAAGATATTCAGGAGACAAACCTGTTTCCTGAAGCGCATCCTCAACCTGGCCTAGCAGCTGCTGAGGATTTTGAAACTGCTTGACGGACAGATTGACGCCGATCCGGATTCTGCTGTAGCCTGCATCATGCCATTGCTTGTTCTGGCGACACGCCGTTCTCATAACCCACTCGCCGATGGGAATGATCAGACCGGTCTGTTCCGCGATGGGAATAAATTTGCTGGGTGAAAGGATCCCCAACTCGGGATGATGCCAGCGCAGCAAGGCTTCTGCACCCACGATCTGGTTAGACTGACAGTTAACCTGAGGCTGGTAGTAAAGTTCCAGCTGATGATGGTCCAGTGCCCTGTAGAGATCATTGGCCAGGCTCATGTTCTCGGTCACCGTGCTTTTGATCAGCGGTGAGCACAGCACATACTGATTTTTCCCCTTTTCTTTCGCACGGTACATGGCGATATCCGCGTTTTTCAGCAAGGTCTCCTCATCGGCGCCGTCCACTGGATAGACGGCGATCCCGATGCTGGTGGTCAGGAAGCATTCCTTGCCTTGCAATGTAAAGGGCTGGCTGAAACTGGCCAGGATCCTGGATGCCGTGGCGCACACCGCTTCCAGATCCTTCGCCTCCTCGATCATGACAATAAATTCGTCCCCGCCGAGTCTGGCCAGAATATCATTTTCCCCAAGGGTCTGCTTGAGCCGGCTGGAAACAACCTTGAGCAATTGGTCGCCGGCATCATGTCCCATGGAATCATTGATCATCTTAAAAATATCAAGATCCAGAAACATGACCGCCAGGATGCTTCCGGACAGAGAAGCCCGGCGGATCGCCTGCCTGAGCTGTTCGGTAAAAAGCAAACGGTTTGGCAGGCCGGTGAGATGATCATGATAGGCCAGATGCTTGATCTTCTCCTGAATTTCCTTCCGCTGCTGGATCTCCAGCTGAAGGCTCTGGTAGGATTCGGTCAGCTGGCTCTGCACGGCCTTGCGTTCCGTATTGTCCACCAGACTTTCGATCAGGTATTCCTTGCCCTCAAAGGTCATGGAAACCACGGTTTTGATGATGGGAAGCTTGGTTGCGTCGGCGCAGAGCATCTTCCGTTCGGAATTGTCCACCGTCTGCCCTAAATCGGAGATGGGGCACATCCCGATCTCGGCGGGACACAACAACTTATGACAGGTCTTGCCAAGGACCGTCTCCGCAGTATAGCCGCTCATGGCAAGGGCTTTCTGGTTGATATAGATGATCTTGTGGGTTTCCGCCTCAACGATCACGACGCCAAAGCCAAGGCTCTCGATGGCCTTCTCGGCAAAATCAGCGATTTTACGCTGCTCCGCGACCAATCGATTAGAACATAGAACCGAATCACCATTCATAGCAAGCCTCCGCCTTTTATCATGGTCCACACTGGCCGTCACTTGTTTTAATGAAGAGAATAAATTCTCCCCAAAGATGATATTTCCTGCTTCAGAGCGTGCCGTTAGAAATATATCTTCCGGCGAATGGAATCATCGCATATGCGATTCCAAAGGATTTAATCCGAATGATTTTATGATCTCAAAGGTATTTATCGGACAGTCCAGTGAAAACTTTAGCCCTCGCTTACCATTCTGCAGTTTTTTCAGTATATCCGATTTCTATGTAAAAAAGAAGGGCTTGTGCAAGCCCTTCGAATCACCCCTTCGTGCTGTTGAAATATTCTTTGGACACCCCTAATTGTTTTTTGAGGATCTCCTGCCACATGGGCCGTCAGGAACCCCATGAGATCTTATCCAGGATCCCGCTGAGATAGGCGATCACCACACCATAATTGGTCATGGGGACTGCTTGTTCTTTGGCTCGGCCAACCCGCGTCAGCACGTACTTGCGGTTAAACATGCAGGCTCCGCACTGGATGATCAGATCATAGCCCGTCAGGTCTTTCGGAAAGTCCATGCCGCTGACCACATGGACCGTCAAGCCTTGTCCGGTGCGTTTTCTCAGCATGGCCGGGATTTTTTCGCGGCCGATATCCTCCGCCAGGGGCGCATGGGTACAGCATTCCGCAATCAGGACTTTCGAGTCTTCCTTCAAGCGCTCGATGGCTGCAGCGCTTTCCAGGTAGTATTCAATGTCTCCTTTATGAGCGGCGAACAAAACCGAGAAGGAGGTCAGAAGGCTTTCAGCCGGTTTTTTGTCATAAACGGTTTTAAAAACCTGGGAATCTGTGATGATCAGCTTCGGCGGCTTTGACAAGGCCGCCAAGGCTTGATCCAGTTTGTCGGTGGTGGCGCTGAGGATCACGCATCGGTTGTCCAGCAAGTCCCGGATCGTCTGGACCTGCGGCAGGATCAGCCGTCCCTTGGGGGCCTGAATATCCTGGGGCATGACCAGAAGCACCACATCCCCCTCTCCCACCAGCGAAGCCGTAATGCTTAGCATGTCATAATCTTCCGGGACCAGGCGGATCAGCGCTTCTTTGAAGCGGGCGATGGATTCCGGTTCTGTCACGCTGACGGTCAGCGGGTCAGTATGGGTTTCTTGCCGGACCAAAGCAGCCACCTCCGCAGCGTTGCTGAGCGCATCGGACTTACTGACGACGCACAGGACCGGCGTTTTTGTCTTCTTGAAATTCCGGAACCACTCCAATTCGTGTTGGATGTCCGTATCTGAAAACAATAAGACCGCAATGTCGGTCTTGTCTGCAGCTTTTTCCGCCTTCTCCACCCGCATTCTGCCCAGCTTTCCCACATCGTCAAAGCCTGCGGTATCCACCAGTACGCAGGGCCCGAGGCCATGGACCTCCATGGCTTTATAAACCGGATCCGTGGTGGTTCCAGCCACGTTGGAAACAATGGCCACGTCCTGGCCTGTGAATGTATTGATCAATGAAGACTTGCCGCTGTTCCGTTTTCCATAAAAACCGATGTGGACCCGATTGGCATTGGGTGTTTCATTCAGACTCATATTGCCCTCCTCGATAGCTTGAATAAGCCGTTTTCACGCTGATCCCGTTCAACTTGCCGATTTTCCCCGAAATGGCACTGATCACATCCTGGGGCGCGTCGATGGCCACGCTGATGATGTTGATGCTCCTTTCACGGTATGGGATCCCCATGCGGCCGATAATATACTTCCCGTAATCATGGAGAATGCTGTTCAGCAAATCCACAGATTCAATGTTCTCCACAATGATTCCCATGATTGCAACTCTGGTTTCCACCGAAATAAACCTCCTTTTTTCAATAAAAAAATGCACCTGGAAAGGTGCATCATGATTTATGATGAACAGATCACCTTTCACGCAGAAAGCTCTTAGTGTCAGTATCTAACTTATGGCTCTTCGCCGAGAGAGGCTTCTCGCAGCTCAGAATGATATTATTAATTCTAACATGATACAATTTTGCACGCTATATGATAATGCAACTAAATTTCGCACAGTTGGTCCGACCTGATTTCATCCGCCAATCGTGGTCTGGGGATAATTTTCAGGGATGTCAAACATTTCTTCGGGAACTTTGTCGCTGATTTCAAGGATTTCCATCACCTGGTCCCCAGCCTGGGTATGGAAAATCATGCCGGCCAGTGCTTTGCCGTCGAAGAAATACTTGATCGTGCCGGTTTCAACGGCATATTCTTCGAAAGGAAGGGATCTGCCCAGAAAATCTCCGGTTCCGTCGCCTATATAAGATATACCGGCCGTATATTGATCCGGATCTTCCATGTCCGGTGCGGATGCGATGTTCATCACCATGACCGTTTTCGTATTATGATCGACCATGTACATTTTTTCGTCCTTATTGATCATGTGGCTTTCCACACCGGGCAGCAGCGTTTTCATGGCCATCATGTCGCCATCCACCGCCATTTCGATTTGAGCTTCCACGTCCTCCCCATCCATATCCATGATGGTCCGGTATTTCATGAAATACCGATCCCCCTGAAAAATGTCCGTATAAGCCTTGGCCAGCCGGTCCCCCATGCCTTCCGTTCCGGCTGCCGTTCCGCTTGGCTGCCCGTCTTGCCCTGCGGCTGTCCCTTGGGCCGGCTGGGATGGCGCGGCTGTGCCCGTGCTTTGTCCGGCGGGCTGGCTGCTGCCGCAGCCGCTTACAATAAGGATGAACACCATGCACAACGAAAACAGCAAGCGGCCAGATTTCCTTTTCATCATTACGACTCACTCCTTTTTTTTGATTCAAACCAACGCAAGACCGGCTCTACGCTTCCTGCCGCATAGCGGCGGCGTTCAAAAGCCAGCTCGCATCAACTCTTTATTCATTGCCTTCGCCCCAAAGCTGCTCCGGCGGCTTTATAGTATGCAAATAAGCGGAAATCAAGGCGGTTGCCGGCACTGCAAGCAGAATGCCCATGCTTCCGATGACAGCCTGCGCTACTTCCACAACGATCATTTCCAGGTTGAACAGGAAAAGCACATTTTTGTTATAGGCGACCAGCAGCAGCACCATGGCCAGCGCGCCTCCGATATAAGCCAGGACCAGGGTGTTTGTCATGGTGCCGATGCTGTCCACACCGATGTTCATCCCGGACCGGAGCAATTTCCGGAAGGATTTTTCCCCCATATGCTCTGCCACCTCGTTCATGGCTGAGGCTATGGTCATGGCAATGTCCATAATCGCGCCCAGAGAACCGATCACGATGCTCCCCCAAATCACAGCTCTCAGGTCGATCGGCGCGGCGGAGTCCATCGATAGCAGCAGGGCATAGTCTTCATCGATGAAGCCAGTCACATTCAGCAGACCATTCATGAAGAAGGCCAGCAAACCTGATGCGGCCACGCCGCCGATGTTGCCCAGAATCGCACTATAGGTTTTAATATTGCTGCCGTTCATCATGATCAGACTGACGACAATAATATAGACGCTCAGGATCGAAGTGGTCAGATAAATATTATAGCCTTTCAGAATCGATGGGATATAAATTACAAAAATCGCGGCCGCCGTAGTGGCCAGGGACAGAATCGTTGCGAGGCCTTTGAATTTTCCCACCAAGACCACCAGAAGCAGAAAAACCAGGGACAAACCGATCAGATAGCGGCCTCGGTCATGTTCCACATACACCCAGCCGCCCCCATCCTCTTCCCCTTCATTGCTGGTCACAAGAATATGATGACCGGCTTCAACCTCCCTGGGCGGGATCGCATACAGGCTGTCAATATACTGGATTGCCTCAAATGTCCGGCCTTGTTCAGGGCCGCCGGTGAATTGCGCCGTAAAAGGAATCCATTGATTCTCAAAAGGTTCCACCCCTTCGCCGATATCGATCCTCTCAACCTGCGGCTCCCCGACGGATAGAATTTTTGCGGTGTAGAACTCGGCATCATCCGCCTCGTCTGATGTGAATGCGCAAATCCGGTATCCGGCCACGGTGAACAGAATCGCAAACAGGGTGACGGCCAGCATGACCTTTGTATCTTTGAGCTTTCCTTTATTCATCCTCAAATCCCTTCCGTAGCATCCGTGGGCTTTTGCCGACAGCGAGCCCCCTTGCCTGAATGTCACAGTAATCATTTTCAAAATGGCCGCTATGGGCCTTGACCCATTCAAATTCAACATACCGCCGGCTGCAAAGACGGTCCAGGTGTATCCATTGGCTAATATTTTTTGCCTTGGCTCCGCTGGCGGTGGTCCAATCATTCAGCTTCCAGTGAACGATCCATTCGGCAATGCCCTTGCGAACATATTGCGAATCCGTGATGATCCGGACATCTTCAGGATAATCGGTCAGCGCGGCGATGACCGCCTCCAGTTCGATCAAGGCTGAGCTTCTGCTATCCGTTCGAAAGCTTCGCTCGGTATATCTGCCTTCAAGATTTTTTATAAGATAACTGCAGGCGCCGGCTTCGTATTTTTCGCAATAGCTGCCATCCGTATAAATTTCTGCAAGCCTGCGTTTTTTCTCCGGGGCAATGACATAAACTCGACCATGATCCGATACCAATAGGTTACGCTTGTCATTGTAGGCGGCAACATCCTTTCCGTCAATCATCGAAAAAGCCAGACGAAAGCCGGCACGAAATGTGTCTTTCCTTTTATGGTGCAGGATCTTTCTGAACTGATGTCCGTTGTAATTCAGAAAATCCGTCAGGCAGTTTTCATTTGCATAGGACAGTTCCTGTGTGTTCGGATCAAACCGGATCAGAGCCTTCTCTGTGCCGTCCTCCGCAACAATCGAATAAACGCCGGATCGCTCATCCACGATTTCCATCTGGAGTTTTTTTGCTAAAGACATATTCATCCTGATGCTCCTGCCGTCCAAGGTTCGTAGTCTGTTTGCCCGGAATGGTTCCTGTTCGCTCCATACTGTGCCGCTCAATATGAATCGAAATTCAAAGCTATAGCTCAATACCGATGAATTGCTTCACGGCGATCCCAATGAGGAAGGATATGCCTGCAACGCCCAGGGATATCATAGCCATTTCCAGGAATCTCCTCCTGAAGTCCAGGTCTTTTGCCACAGATATATAATAATTGAATACGAAAATGATGGCCACCGCGATGGCCAGGGATGTTGCCAAGCTGACAAAGGGATTGCCAAGCAGCAAAAAAGGAAGGATCAAAAAGACAACTGTGAAAATATAAGCCATTCCTGTATAGGCTGCGGACTTGACAGCGTTTTGGTCTTCTTCATGCCGGGAGGCCAGATATTCGCTGGCCGCTAATTAAAGAAAATTTTCACTCTTTGCGGTTTGAGCTGGGTTCGGGTGATTGCTTCCAGAGTGTTGTAGTGGTTCAGTTCGTCGTCCCCCATTTTCCGGATGATTTCCCGATTCTTTTGATCTTTGATACGGTTTTCGATCATCCGGTAGAGATGATGGGATGTGATTTCGTCTTGTTGGTCCTTCAGAAGTCTGCGGATCATTTCCGGGCCCAGGGTCTCCTCTGCTTCTGACATGAAATCGCCTCCGCTTCTTAAGCATAGCTTCATCAATTCTTCGGAAAAAAGGGGCACTCCCCATGAACGCACTGGTCATGATCGGCCCACTGGGTGCACACATATTGGCAACCATCCGTCGTGTAAAAGCAACCAAATTCCCTTTTGGCGGTTTCCAGGGCAAGGATCGAATCCCGTTTACAGCAACGGGGTCCGCCATACGGGCTGATGGCCATGAGCGCATGAGCCGTCATCCGGTTTGCCTCGCCCCGTTCTTTTTTTGAGTAAGGCGTGACTTTATAAATGATCGAATACGCGGTCCCCACACCGATGCAGGCTCCGCATGCGCCATGGGTGCCGCATATGCCGCCGGGAATTGCTTTTCCGCGTTCAATCGCTTCCTTGATGGCAGACACATCTTTTTCATTGACACCATTGCCATAGGCTGCCACTAAAACAGCCGGTACGATGCTGTGGTACTCCGGCCCATGCATATGCAGCTTCTTTAAATCAAAGATGCATAAGGCCAGCGCCACCGGATCGTTCAATGTGGATTCAATGCATATTTGCTCCACCAGGCCAAGAATGTCTTTTCGATGGCACGCATCACATACATAGTGCCCATCCAGGCAAAAAACATGGGTCGTCTCTTCTTTGCCGCAATAATAGCACCTGGCGCTTAACGGCATGTCCGGGGTATAGTATAAAGCGCCGCCGCAGACCATGCAGCCAATGCTGTGATCCGGGTTTGAACAGCAGTTATCTTTCAGATCCATAGACATCATCCACACTTTTCGTTTGAATCACATCCGACACATGCATTGCGTGCAGAACAACCCCCTGCTCCTTAAGGACACTTCTTGAATACATACGCATTTAAGTCTACATCCAGTGCCCCGGCGATGCGATGACATTTAGCTTTCAGGAGAAAATATACATCACGGGGCGGCTCCGATAAAGCTTCATAATTTCCCTGACCTTTGCTGATCACGATGTCTGCCTGACTGAACAGTTCCTTAAAAGACTCGCTGCAGGCCTCGAGGACCGCACCGGGCAATTCGCAGCCGGTGGACACAACCTGCGCATACGCCGGCATGCCGGCTCTCCGCGCCTCCTCCAAGGTCGCATCATTAATGATCGCTGAGTCTCTGACCGCGAATACGACTTGATGGTCATGAGAAAGCTGCTGCGCCAAGATCTTGTCGAAAACCGCTTCCCCTGCGTTATCGCCGATGATCAGAATTTGCTTGGCCTTAGATAGGTCTTGTGCAAAATCCTCGATATCACAAACCGCAAAGGGCTTTTCCAATTCCCCCGCAAGGCACGCCTTGATGTCAAGGTCTTTCAGCAAAGCGGAGTCCAGCACATTTCCCGTTGCAGCCACCTTGAGCGCCCCGTGAAGGGGATCTCTTTTCCCGGCAACAAAACGGTGCAGCACCGGTTCAAGCTGAAGCGCTGCCGCAATATCCCGCGCCTTTATTTTAGCATACGGGTCTTCGATGCCTGTACGGCGTTTTACAACGGAATGCATTGCCCCGCACAATTTGGGCGCGCAGCTGTAAGCTCGGTATTTTGAAAGCAGCCCCATGGCTTCGTCCATGATTTGAGCCTGGATCATTTCTTCGTCTGTGGCCATGGCCGCAGCCTCCAGCACCTGGCGAAGCATACAGGGCAAGCAATCTAAAAAAAGTCTCATTGTATTTCTCCTGGTTTTCGCAGACAGGGATTGGCGTTTTGGACAGAGACCTGCCTGCTGATTCACGGTTCGCAGCCGCAGCGGTTGGAAAGCCTGATGTCCATAATAAAAGCACCGGAATCTTTCATGCTGAGATAAATTGTTTCAATAAGCTCCAGAACCTTGCGATGCTCGCCTTTGACGACCGTGGACAGATCGCCGATGTCGTATTCAAGCCCCGAATCCTTGATAATTCTGAGAACCTGCCTGATGCCCTCCAGATAATCCGGAGTGCCGATGGGTGCAAAGGCGATCTGGCAGGCAGCCATGCTTTCTCCAAGGCGCATAAAGAGCCCTCCCTAATGTGCTGTTTTACTGAGCATGATCAACATGGCCAAAGCGATTCCTGATAAAAATGCGATATAGGAATGTTCTTTCTCATGTTCTCTCGCTGCCGGCAATAAATGTGCTGCTGATACATAGATCAAAACACCAACAACAAACCCCAGCGCCAAACCCAGCAGTGCAGGGTTCAATTTTCTGATCAAAGGATAGGCCGCAAATGCCCCGACCGGCGTGGTCAGCGCGGCAACAAGAAAAGCATAGAGCATCGCTTTTCGTTCGCTGACGCCTCCTTTGAGCAATACGGTAAATGTAATGACGCCTTCAGCAAATTCATGGACGACCAGCCCAATGCCTGCCAACAGCCCGGTAACCATACTCACGCTGAAGGTCACGCAATAAATGATGCCATCCATAAAGGAATGGATGCCGATCCCTTCAATGGCAATGATCCCGAAAGCCAGTTCCTCCTGCTTGGTTTTATATCGTATCCATCGGTTGCTGAAAAACATAAAGATGAAACCGGCCAAGGCTGCAACACCGGCATTCGGGTTCTTCGCCAGAGCCTCCGGAAAAGCCAGGATCAATGGAGAAGAAATCAGCATGCCGGCTGCGAAACACATAAAGTACTCCTTGTTCTTCTCAGCCCAGTCTCTATATTTATAAATCATATAAATCCCGGCGGTATTTACCGCCATAGCGCTTAAAGCAAAGAGCGCGATCCATTGGAATGGGCTTGATCTCTCCATGTCCATGTACTCCTTTATCGCTCCGGGCTGTCAAATCACCAATTCTTCATTCAATTGTTTGCAGTTGGTGGCAATGGCGTTCATCGCTGCCGCGTTGATCGGATAGGACACGGGCGACGATGAAACCAGCGGGTGGGTTGCCGTCTGGAAGGTGTTCAGTTCTGTAGCGGTAATGTCTTTCTGGATGGCCAGGCTCAAAATATTGATCATTTCGGCGACCGTATTGCCGCCAGAAACCTGGGCGCCCAGGAGGATGCCGGAACACCTGGAAAAAATCAACTTCAAGTTGACTTCCTGGGCGTCGGGCAGTGATCCGGGATGCCGATCCATGGTTTTTGCTTCGCCGATCATGATGCAAAAACCCTCCTGGCGGGCTCTGGCCTCTGTAAGGCCTGCCGCGGCGAAGGTTTTCCCGAAAACCTTGGTTGAAAAGGCGCTGATGGTCCCCTTATTGGCCCGGATCAGTCTCAAATGGAAGGCATTGCAGCCTGCGATTTTAGCCTCCATGGTAGCCGTCGACGCTAAAAGAACCGGGACGTCTTTGCCCGTGAAAAAGCATTTCTTCTCTGCGCAATCGCCCACCGCAAAGATATCCGGGTCGCTGGTCCTCATATATTGATCCACCACGATGGCACCTTTCCCATTGACCTCCAGGCCGCTGCTCTTGGCCAAAGCGCCGTTGGGCAGCACACCCAGGCCCAGGATCACCAAATCGGCCGGTATCGCTTCTCCACTCTCTAGTTCCACCGCCGTCACAGCTTTTTCTCCCAAGAACCGTTTCACTCTGGTGCCGGTCATCACCTGGATACCATGGACGCTCAGCAGCCTTTCCAAATCATCCGTATACTTCTTATCGAAAGCCTGCCACAAGCAGGAATCTGCCATTTCGATCAGCGTGACTTCTTTGCCCAAAGCCCTGATTTGCTCTGCAAACTCGACGCCGATAAAACCGCCGCCGATCACCGCAACTTTCTGGGCATATTCCAGTTTTGCCAAAATATGATTCAGGTATTCTTCGTTTTTCTTCACAGGAAATACGTTGTCCAAATCATACCCCTCAATGAACGTGGGTATGATCGGCAGGGATCCGGTGGCGATGATCAGCTTCTTGTAGCTGACAGGACCATTCTCCTGGGTGTTGACCACCTTTTCTTTTCGGTTGATTTCAACCGCACGGTCGATTATCAGACGAATGTTGGCCTCCAGCAAGCCGGCATCCGGGATCATATTTTTCTTCGTATCGTGCAGAGTGCCAAAGATGTAGGGAATCCCGCAGGGAACCATGACGGTCTTGGTTTCACGGATCAGCGTGATGTCAATGTCTCCATAGGCTTTCCGCGCCATCGTGGCCGCCAGGATCCCGCCTGCACTGCCGCCGATCACCAGCAAATCGGTTTTCAACATGCCAACTCCCCCTTTTCATATTTATGCTTTGGCAATCTTTCTACCGTATTCCACAGCTCCGCTCTGGGCGGCAGGGTCCGGATTCCACAGATTTCTGAAGCCTTCGTCAATGATTTTGAAACCTGCGTTTCCAAGCGCTTCAAGGACAACTTTGTTGCCTTCGCCGCTCCAGCCGTAACAGCCAAAGGCGGCTGCTTTTTTATTTTTGAATTTCAGTTCCTTCATCAGATGGATGAACCCTGCAACCGAGTGGAGCATGCTGTTCGAAATCGTTGGCGAGCCGATGACGACAGTTTTTGACCTAAAGACTTCGGTGATCAGGTCATTGTCATCGCTCTTGGCCAGATTGAAGACCTTGACGACCACCTCCGGATCCGCCAGGCCAATGCCTTCGGCGATCCGCTCGGCCAAAGTTTTTGTGCCGTTCCACATGGTGTCATAAATCACAGTGATCTGGTTTTCCTGGTAATCGTTGGCCCAATGGGCATACTTTTCAATGATCTGTACAGGATTGTCCCTCCAGATAACGCCGTGGCTTGTGGCGATCATATCGATGGGCAGATTGAAGGAAAGAACCTCGTCCAGCTTTTTTCTCAGAATCTGGCTGAAGGGCGTCAGGATGTTGGCGTAGTATTTGATTGCTTCACCAAAAAGCTCGCAAGGATCCACCAGGTCATTGAATAGTTTTTCCGTGGCATAATGCTGCCCGAAGGCGTCATTGCTGAACAGAATATTGTCCTTGGTCAGATAGGTTGCCATGCTGTCCGGCCAATGCAGCATGGTCATTTCGACAAAGACCAGTTCTTTGCCATTGCCGATGTCCAGCTTATCGCCGGTTTTGACCACTTGAAAATTCCAGTCCTGATGGTATTGTCCCTTTAAGGATTTGACCGCATTGGCAGTGCAATAGATCGGTTTGTCCGGTATGTGTTTCATCAACGCGGGAAGGGCGCCGCTATGGTCGACTTCTCCATGGTTGGCCACAATATAATCGATGGTGTTCAAATCGATTTCCCTAGCAAGATTTGCAACAAATTCCTCGGCGAAGGGCGCCCAGACCGTGTCGATGAGGACGTTCTTTTCCTCCTGGATCAAATACGCGTTATAGGTGGATCCTTTGTGGGTCGAATATTCCTCTCCGTGGAATTTTTTCAGTTCCCAGTCGACTTTACCTACCCAGTGAACATTGTTCTTGATGTTCTTTTTCAAATGATCACGCCCCTTCTGCAATATTTCTATTGAAAACTTTTTAAAACCAACTCTAGTCTAAGCATACACCAAATCCATCCATCAGGCTATCCTTTCCGAGAAGGCCCGCGGAACGGAAGATCGGACCGCAGCCGGCTTGGCCGGCACAATCAGCATCAACGCATCGCTTTAAAAACAACATGCGATTGGCTGCCGCCAATCGCATGCTGCATCAATACCTCAGGGTCGCTTTGAGACGGTCAGGCCAAATCAGCAATTCCAAAGCCTTCCGGCTATCGCCGATAACCAGATCCGCCTGGTCCATCGCTGCTTTCGCACAGCCCTCGGGCCCTATGACACAGATGCCCAGGACCGATTCCTTTAACATCAGGACATCATTGTTCCCATTGCCGATGGATACGGTGGTGTTCAAACCAAGACGCCGCACCAAAGCAAGCTTATCGAGTCCTTCGCTGCCAGCCCCTAGCCTGACCAGTTCCACCGCCATATCTTTGACTTCAGCTTCAACGCTGCCAAAGGTATCCGCCGTCACCACGTAAATATGGATTCTCCCGGCCAGTTCCGCGATCAGTTCCTTCAACCCATCCATCAACCGGCCGCCGCATGCCAGCGTTCCGTTAAAATCAAGTACCAAGTTCATTATTTCCAGCGTTCCGTAACCGGGGATCTCCACTCGAATCATCGCTTCTGCCTGCCTTTCCGAATTGATGATACAGGCTGACCTTCTCCAGGCAGCATTGTCCCGTCACCATTTAGGCGGTTCAGACATCATCTGGAGCAGATACTCATGCAAAGCATTGGTGGAAATTGATGTCAGTCCGATTTGGCTGCCGTCCGAGTCCAGCATCAGGTTGTCATGGAGCCCGGCCTGCAAGACAAAGGCTTCACCGGACTGAACCTCGCCCTTTTCCCATTTCCCTGTACGGAGATGGAAAATGTTTTCAATCACCAGTAGATTGGCGGCCATGGCGTAACCTTCTCGGGCCAGACCGTATCCTGGTGCCGTCTTTTCAACGACCCCAATCCCTGCCAGGGCTTCCAATGCCGCTTCGGCCTTCGCCTTGTCCGGCGGACCGCCCGGAAGCCGCAAGCCCCGCAAATACGTGCCAAGCCAGCGTTCCCCTGTCCATTGGCAGGCTTCCAGGATGGCTTCCAAGGCATAACCTTCCGGGATCGTCCCACGGTCGGCATAAGCCAGCAAAGCGGACTGACGCGTCAAGTCAGCCAGGGCAATCAAGCATTGTGCCGCAACGGGATCAAGCTCCACATCCAGGGATGCATTGACCAGATGGCTGATGCCGCTGATTTCATTGAGGACCGCCAGCAGAGCCTCTGCATCCCGGCCTTCCGAGAAAATAAACGTGCCACCGGCGTTGTCAACCCAAAAAATCCTGTTGTCCTTGAAATAGGCGATCTTGTCAATTTTTCCGAAAGACCCGGAAACCCGGAATCCCGCAAAACGGTCAACTTCCGCCAGGGCTTTGAAATAATCATAGGCGGCCGGCGTCATGGCGCCTTGATCATCCAGGATGTTTTGGTCCCGCAGGCTCTGCTTGTCCTCTTCCTTGAATCCAGGCGTCTGCAGAGCTGCCAGCGGCGACACCGGTGTTTTTTGTTCAAAAGCCGAACCCAGCCAGGTGACTGCTTCGGGCTTCAATTGCACTCTGATCGTCATACGTGACCTCCTATCAATATGCATAAGGGAATGGATTCGTGTTTTCACTGACAAACCGGTTGATGTTCTCGGCTACGTTCCCAACGGCTTTGCCCGTATCGAATAAACTCTTCAAGCCCTGGCGAACGCCCGGCGTATACGCCTTCCCGGCTGCATCGCCGGCTGCTCCGATGATGTTGCCGGTGAATTCCTGATTCATATTATCGAAAATGACCCCATCCCCTTTGATGAAGTTCTTGGCCTGATCCGTGCCCAAGCCCTGAAGGCTGTTGCCGATGGCCGTCTTGCCAAAGCTCTGGGTCAGAGGATTGGAGTTGCGGATCGAATTGATAAAGGTGCCCGCATTAATGTCTGACCAGTCCAGTCCCTCGGGGATTTTACCGGGCGACGGCAAAATGCCGTCACCAATCACATTCAATGCGGAATCCAAGGCGCCTTTGGTGGCACCCTTCATTCCACCCTGGACGATCGAAGTCAGGAAATCCTTGCCCTTTTCCGGTCCGTCCACATAGGCTCCATACATGCCCTTGCCGGCTTCAGCGCCCACATTATAGATATTCTGGGCAGCCTTGCCGGCGGCTTCGCCCCAGCGGTCTCCCACGGCGCCGCCCAGCTTGTCCTTGGCGATGTCGCTGAGTCCGCTCAAGGCACCTTTTCCCAGCTCAGCGGCCATGTTGCCCTTGGCCAGACCCTCGCCTAAACCTCCGGCCACCCCTTTGAGTCCTGTGTAAAGGGTTTTGATCGTTTTCCCAGCCGGGCCGGTCAGATTGGAAAGGATGTCCACGCCGGTGTCGGCGGCCGTCTGGGTCAGTTCCCCCGCTTTGGTCAGAACATTCCAGAAGCCGGCCTTGGCCATTTCGTTCTGGGCAACCTTCTCCTGCCATTCCCGTTCGCGGATCAATTCATCCCGCCGGGCGTTGTTCCGTTCTTCCTTGGCCGCGTTGATCTCATTCTGCAGCTGCTCCATGTTCTTTCGGTGTTCTTCCTGCAGACGGATAATTTCAGGATCCGGACCGATGGGGTCTCTTTGTTTTGGCGTATAATCGATTTCAGCGTTGTTGTCCTTCAAGGTGCCTTTGAGCGCGGCCTCCCGTTGGTTAAGGGCTTCTAGCTGGCTCTTGACGGCGCCGATGTCGTAGTTTTTATGCTGGCCATAGCCGCTGGCCACCGCCTCAAGATAGGATTTCTGCTCCTTGACCTGGATCAGGTCCTCCTGCTGCTGGCGGATCCAATCGCTCTTTGCCGCTTTGGCCGCTTCCTCCTGGGCCCGGGTCACAGCAAGTTCATATTTCTGGGCTTCGATCTGTTCCCGCTGGCTTTTCAGGTAATCGATATAATCCTGATATTGTTTATTCATGGACTCATAATTCGGGTCCGTCTTGTCGGCGGTCGACTGGGCTTCTCCCCATTGTTTGGTGTAGGCGTCGATTTCCTGGTCGATTTTGCTTCCTGCGGCATTCAGCTTGGCGGATTCCGCATCCATGATTTTGTCCACCAGGGCTTCTTTGGCGGCTGCATCCGCCGCCATTTCCTGGGCTGCAGCCTCGGCAGCCTGGGCTGCCGCATCCATGGCTCCCCGGATCACCTCGTCTTCACCGCCAAATCCCCCGGCATCGTCCTGCTCGCCGGGCCCCTCCTGATCGGCGCAATCACAGCCAAAAACTGCCAATCCCAGGATCATTGCCGCCACTGCGTCGGCAAAGGATGCGCCAAAGCTTGTGCTGCTGGAATTGGTTACAAATTCAGATCTGATTTTCAAATAATTTCCCTCCTCGCCATCCCGCACAAAACGATTTCCGGTACCACCGGACATCCTCCCAGGCAGGATTCTTTCATACTGCAATCAGGACAACGATCTCGCATCACATCGCGAAATCGTTCAAAAGCCTCGCTGTTCCAGGCCTCCCGCAGGGTATTCTCTCTCAGGGAAACCGCCCAGCGCTGGTTTTGGTCAAAGCTGCAGGGCAGCAGCAGCATGTCCGGCGTCACATAAGCGCTGAAGCGTCCGCCCTCGCAGGGTTCCATACTGCTGGTATGGATCTTCCAGGCCATATTCAGCAAACCCGGCACACAACAGCTGTCAAAGCCGGCGATCCGGCAATGTTCTTCCACATTGAACAGACTGAAGAAATACCGGACCCTAGGGTCGAGAATATCCAGCACATTGTCCCACCGGCCAAGACCGACCGGTTTATGGAGCAGAAAAATTACCCTGCTGATGCCGCTTGGCAGCTTTCCGCCCTCAATGAGATCAATGGCTTCTTCCAGGGAATTCTTGCCCAGCACATAATGGATATTGGTATGGACGCCGGCTTCCAAGAGCATGTCGATGGCTTTATGAGTATAAGCTGAGCGATACCAGCTGACCGCGGCCGCCCCGCAGTACCGGCTGATCAGCACGGCTTTTTGGGGCGTCAATCCCAAACCGGAGGTGGTCATATTGGGGACAATGCCGGCCTCCCGGGTACAGAACAGGATCTTCTCAAAATCCTCATGCATATCCGGATCGCCGCGGCCGCCCAAGGCCACCTGGCAAACCTGTTCCCCGCATTGATCGATCAGCCGGCTGTAGTCTTCCAACGTCATATTGGGCTGGCGTATCTCCAAACCATTCTGATAACATTGTACTCCGGCTTGAAGGCATAGCCCCTGGGCGCCGTGTTCACAATGACCCATGATACCGATGTCCAGCAAATGCGGCATTTCGGCCATAAAAGGCTCCCGTCCCGTGTCCTTCCCAGCCTCATCCAGCACATTGCTTCGGATGTAGAGGCCGGTGCGAGGGTCGAATCGGGTGGTGAAATGATATGTTTGATCTGTATATTTACGCATCGGCTGACTTCATCTTCCGGGCAAAAAACGCAGCTGCGCCTGCGGCCATGGCTGCAGCGCCCAGCATATATCCGATATTCTCTCCCATGGGTTTGCGAAGAATCGCCAGAAGCAGACTGCTTAGAAAGCCTAATGCCAATCCGCCGATGGCAACATAGATGTGATGATTCCGCACCGGGCTGGGCCGGCCTGTCGCCACGAATAGATCCTTCATGACCACCCGGCTGGTGACGAAAGGCAGACTGTATTTGCCATCGTTCAAGGCCTTCATCAGAGCGAAGGCGATGGCCAGGGAAACCGCCATTTTATCGGCCGCATTGTTTCGCGTCAGGTAATTGGAAAGGAAGGCGCCGCAACCGCCGAAAAACAATACCAATCCAAGGCTTCTTGAGCCAACCGCGGCGCAATTCGTTTTAAAGCCCGGGATCAGGGATTTGAAATCGGCGCTGACCTTGCCAAAGCCCTGTCGCCGAATGCGGCGGACAAAGGGAATGATCACGCGGACCACCAAGGTCCCGTAGACGGCTTTCCCGATAAAATTATTATAGGACGCTGTGAGAAATACCAAAAAGAGGACGATTTTTTCCAAAAAAGCCCATAGCGGATATAGGGCTGGCATGGACGACATCAATTTGTAGGCATTGAAGCTGCCCAGCACAGTCCAGACCATCAAAACCACCGGGATCACCCAGCTGTACTTTCGAAGCAGGGGCGGCACCTTTCGGGCAACATTGCCCATGCCTCTTCGGATCAGACGCACCGTGGAACGCGGATCTCCCGGCTCCAGCCCCTGCAGCTCCATGCGCCTTTCCTTTTTCTCCCGAGGTTTCGCAGGCGGTTGGACCGTCTTTTCTTTTCCGGGTAAAAGGGGTGGGACAGGCGGCGGCAATGCGGCGCCCTGTCCGAGCACTTTCAGGGGAATATGGGGAGGCGGCAGGGGGATCGAACCCCCGATTTCTGTGTTCACCGATGACACTCCTTTCGCAACATCCGATTTTGCCTATGAAACAGAATTAGTATTCTATTATATAGCAGGATTTCCTGCAGGTCTTACAGGGAAAATGCAAAAAAAAAAGAAGGCCGTTTTATGGCCTTCCATCAAATACATCTGTTTAGGAAACGTTGAATCGACGCGTTGACTGCTATGGCTTGCTCCGATTCATAGTGCCTCCCAAAAGGATCCAGGAAGCCGTGCTCGCCTTTGAGGACACGGACCTCGGTATTCCCTTTTCTATGAAGCCGGGAGACAACCCGCGCCACATCAAAAGCATCATGATCCGCAAAAATCAGCAGCACCGGACAGGCAGGCTGCAGCTCCAAATGGTCTCGGATACGGGAGCCATAACAGCCAATGATGCCGCTGATTCCGGGATTTTCACAACATCGCCAGGCAATGGCGGCCCCTACGCTGAACCCGAGCAGAAAGACCATCTCGTATTCCGTCTTCAGCCGGCTGACTAAACCGCGTATTTTATCATCAACCTCAAGCCGAACACGGTCCATAAAGAAGGCATAGGCCTCCGGCGCCGCCGAATAAGGAAAATTTTTTCTTCCCAGCAAATCAGGGCAAAAGACATCAAAGCCCTTTCTCTGATATTGGAGACAGGTCATTTCAATAAATTCATTGATTCCATAGATCTCATGAAGCACGATCAGCGCAATGCTTCTGCCGCTCAAGCGTTCCTTCAAATATTCATCTTGATCATCATGCATCGTATGCTTCCCACTTCATCGCATGGATCAGGGATCCAAGCGGTCATTGCCGAAGGCAGTCTGGCATCGTCCGACATTTGGCTTTCGATCACCAGACCACCTCCGGCATGATTCAATTCCGTTTCTAATCTCTGATAAAGTTCGTAAAAACCCGTTCCTCCCGTTCCGGAAGCTGAATTCCGGATTTCAAGCCGGCTTCCTTGCATTTCAAGAACCAGGCCATATTTTTGCCAAGAACACGCATCGTCTGGAGTCCTTCTAAATCTTTCATGACATCTTCCGGCTTGGCGCCGTGCACCATATTCCAGTATCGGGAAGAAATGACCGGCATTTCTGAAATCAGAAAATATTTATTCAGCTGATCCAGAGCCGCCGTGGTCCCGGCACGCCGGGCGGATACAATGGCGGCTGCCGGCTTCAGGTAAAAGGTCTTCTTCCTTGAATTCGATACCGTGTAAAATACACGGTCCATGAAACAGACGATCGCTCCGGCCGCGGCGGCATAATGGACGGGAGATCCGAATACAAATCCATCCGCCTGTTCTGCCAAGTCGAGAAAATCATTGACGCGGTCGTTGAAGATGCAACGACCGGTTTTGATGCAGCTTTTACAGGCGATGCAGCCGGCGATCGGGTCCGGTCCGACCTGGAATAGCTCCGTGCCGATCCCTTCCGCGTTCAGCGCTTTAGAAACCTCTTCAAGAGCCACATAGGTGCATCCGTGGGCATGGGGACTTCCGTTGACTAACAAAACCTTCATGCTGATCTCTCCTTTCTCTTAAGGCCGCAGAACCCATTGGCCCGGTCACAGGATCAAGACATAACATCGCTTGTCCATGGCTTGACTGGAAATCCGAAAAATAAAAACAACACCTCTATATTCTATAGTAACCGATATTTTATCAAAGGTGTTGTTTTTTATGCTGGAATCAAAAATATTCGGCTGCCTCAATCCTCGAGCAAAATTACCGAAACCGGACAGCCGTCGAAGGCTTCCCGCGCCGCCTCCTTCAGATGGATCTCCGCCTCTATTGAACCACAGAAACGAGAGAAGTGCTGTTGCATATGCAATATTTATTCGGATTGTTTGTCCGGGGCATGCTCATGCAAGGCCTTCTTCATGGGCCGCTCTCATGGCAGCCACTTCTTCCAAGCGCTGCACTTGGTTTCTCAGTCCAAAGACGATCAGAACATCCCCCGCTTCGATTTGGTCGGATGCACTGGGATTGCTGATTACCTGTCCTCCGCGGAGAATGGCCAGAATCGTCGCCCCGGTGTTCTCTTTGGTCTTCAGTTCATCCAACCGGAGTCCGACCAGGAACGTACCTTGCCCCACCGTGATTTCTTTGATTTCAATATGGATGTTCTGGTCATGGATCACCGTATCCAGATATTCGATCGTCATCGGTTTGGTGATGCAAAGCGCCATTCGTTTGCCGCTGAGGGTCGCCGGAGAAATCACCCGGTCTGCCCCGGCCCGATAAAGCTTCGCTTCCGATTCCAGCCGGTCTCCACGGGCAACCACCTGGATTTTCGGATTCATACCCTTTGCAGTCAAGGTCACAAAAACATTGAGCGCGTCCTCCGGCAGCGCGGATATCAATCCCCGTGCATGGTCTATCCCTGCTTTTTTCAGATTCTCATCCTGGGTCGCATCGCCCTGGATCACGAGATAACCTTCTTCCAGGAACGCTCGGGCAACGTCTTCATTTTGTTCGATGATCACGACTTCCACGTTATCCGCTTTCAAAAATTTGGCGACCTGCTGGCCCACCCGTCCTATGCCGCATATGATTACGTGATTTCTCAGTTCCGCCATTCTCTTCTCCCTCTTTCGCTTGCCATAGATATCCGCCAATCGCCCTTCAAGGATAAAAGCCATCATCCGTCCGATAATGAAAGCGGTCAGAGCCACTCCGCCCAGCATCAGCAAAAAGACGATGACCTGCCCTGCCAAGGTTTGGACCTCGATGTCGCCGAACCCAACGGTGGTCACCGTCTCGACGGTAAGAAACAGGGCCTTCCAGGCGCCAAGGTGCTCGGTCAGCATCAAGCCTCCCGTGCCCAGGGCAAGGACGATGAAAATTGCTATGAACGCTTTTTTGAAATGCGCGTTGTACATACAGCAACTCCTTCCAGTATGCGGAACTACGGCTTGATGGGTTCGGCCCGCTGGATCATCATGCCGTCTGGGCCTTGTATGTAAAAAAGGCTGAGTTGGGGATTGGACTGGTTGGGTCCGCTCAAGGTCCGGACCGATCCATCAAGACTTTTGACCTGCAGCATGCTCCAGCAAAACTTCATGCTCTAACCTCCATCTTTCATTTCAGATTAAAAAATACCCGGCCAATAATAGGAGATCCACATCCCTGCCATAAAGGATATCCCATTGGCACTCAAAGCATAGACCGGGGCAATCCATTTTCTGATTCCGGCACCCGCATAAATTTTTTTGAAACCGATGGCATAAGCGGCCGCTTCGACGGCAAAAGACTGGATTTCCCGGGTATAATCATAGCTTCTCACCACCGTGATCCCGTTGGCGTCAGGCTCCAGGCCCTGGATGCCCGGCGCTGGCACAGCCGCCGTATAATAACTGTCAAAGGCATATCGTTCATAAGCTTTTTTGCTTGACAGGAATTGATCTTGGTCCGGAAAATAAATCAATATTTTGAATTTCGGCGGCGGGTAATATCCCCAGGTAAACCGCGAGGTATCCGTACATTCCTGAAAGTATTGTAAGAAATAATAGTCATCGGTGTCCTGATAAGCCGCAAAGGCCTTCCAAATCCCTAATCCGCTTCCTCTTCACTGAAACGCGGGTTTCCGGGATAGGCCTCGATTGCACGATAGGGCCCTGTCGTCGGGATTTCGGATAATAACGTCACGTAGTACCATTCATTTTCCAATCCTTGAAAATCGATCACCACCAAAGGCTTCGGCCCCACATCCGCATACGCAGCCGGCTGCAGCGCCAAGGTCATGATCATGGCAAGAAACCATATTGGAAATTTCTTTTTCAAACGCCCCGCCTCCCTTGCCGCGTTACTTTATTTTCTATAAAAGCAGGTGAAATCCCTTCTGTAAATTTCGCGGCCTAAACACACACAATAAGCGCGTTATGTTATTCAGTCGGCCATTTTCTAAATATTCTTATTTTTTGTTGTGTCACATGCCCTTCGTCTATATAATATCATTAAAGGCCCTGTCATGAATCTTATACAACAAGAATATTCTTTCTTTGCCCCGATTTTCTCCCGAAAAAGTGGGGAACCCTGAACCTTTTGAAGAACAATCTTGTTAGAAGGAGGTTTTACGATGGAAGAAACCAGCAAATGTCCTGTCACCGGCAAAACGAGGAGCTCTGGCGCCGGCAGCGGTATGACCAATAAGGACTGGTGGCCCAACCGGCTAAATTTAATAATCCTGCATCAGAACTCCGTCCTGAGCAATCCGATGGGGGCAGACTTCAAATACGCTGAAGCGTTTAAGAAACTTGACCTGGACGCTATTAAAAAAGACCTGTACGCGCTGATGACCAATTCTCAGGAATGGTGGCCGGCAGACTACGGTCACTATGGTCCGCTCTTCATCCGAATGGCGTGGCACAGCGCCGGCACCTATCGACTGGGGGATGGCCGCGGGGGCGCGGGGGACGGGACGCAACGCTTTGCACCGCTGAACAGCTGGCCGGATAATGTGAATCTGGACAAAGCACGCCGTTTGCTGTGGCCGATCAAAAAGAAATACGGCAAAAAAATCTCCTGGGCGGACCTCATGATCCTGGCCGGCAACTGTGCTCTGGAATCGATGGGCTTCAAGACCTTCGGCTTCGGCGGCGGCCGGGAGGATGTCTGGGAACCCCAAGAAGACGTTTACTGGGGTTCCGAAGCCGAATGGCTTGGAGATAAGCGATACTCCGGCGAACGGAACCTTGAAAATCCTCTTGCAGCGGTTCAGATGGGCCTGATTTATGTAAATCCTGAGGGTCCCAACGGGATGCCGGACGCCGTGGCATCCGGCCAGGATGTTCGAACAACCTTTGCCCGAATGGCTATGAATGATGAAGAAACCGTGGCACTGATTGCCGGCGGTCACACCTTCGGCAAGTGCCATGGTGCCGGTCCAGCGACCCATGTGGGTCCGGAACCGGAAGCCGCCCCTATTGAGCACATGGGCCTCGGCTGGAAGAGCAGTTTTGGCAGCGGAAAGGCCGGGGATGCCATTGGCAGCGGCCTTGAAGGGGCCTGGAAGCCGAATCCGACCCAATTTGACATGGGTTATTTGGACACGCTCTTAAAATACGATTGGAATTTGGTAAAGAGTCCTGCCGGAGCTTTTCAATGGACGCCAACGGATCCGGCGGCAGCCGATACGGTACAGGACGCGCATGATCCGAACAAGCGGCATCCGCCCATGATGACTACGGCGGACCTTTCCCTTCGCTACGATCCGATCTACAAGCCGATCGCAGAGCGTTTCAGAGATCACCCTGAGGAATTTGCGGATGCTTTTGCCCGTGCATGGTTCAAACTGACGCACCGGGATATGGGTCCGCGTTCCCGTTACCTAGGTCCGGAGGTTCCCTCTGAGGAGCTGATTTGGCAGGATCCTGTTCCTGAAGTGAACCATGCATTGGTCAACGAACAGGATATCGAAGCGCTGAAACGCAAAATTCTGGCTTCGGGCTTGTCGGTTCCCCAGCTTGTATCGACGGCCTGGGCCAGCGCCTCCACCTTCCGCGGTTCCGATAAGCGCGGCGGAGCAAACGGCGCCCGGATCCGTCTGGAGCCTCAGAAAAACTGGGAGGTCAATCATCCCGAACAGTTGAACAAGGTCTTGCAGATCCTGGAGGAAATCCAATCTGAATTTAACAACAGCCAGACCGGCAATAAAAAAATCTCGCTGGCTGACCTGATCGTTTTGGGTGGCTGTGCGGGCATTGAGCAAGCATTAAAAAATGCCGGCAGCAGCATGACCGTTCCTTTCAAGCCGGGCCGCACCGATGCATCCCAGGCCCAAACCGATGTTTTATCCTTTACCGTGCTGGAACCCAAAGCCGACGGCTTCCGGAATTACATGAAAGCCAAATATTCTGTATCGGCAGAGGAAATGCTGGTGGATCGTGCACAGCTCCTGACTCTGACCGCACCTGAAATGACGGTTCTGATGGGCGGCCTGCGCGTATTGGATACCAATTACGCCAGGTCGCAGCATGGCGTCTTTACAAAACGGCCTGGGGCGCTGACCAATGATTTCTTTGTGAATCTCCTGGATATGGGAACGGTCTGGAAGGCAACCTCTGAAGACGGAGACGTCTATGAAGGCCGCGATCGCCAATCGGATGAACTCAAATGGACCGGAACGCGTGTCGACCTTATTTTCGGTTCAAATTCAGAGCTGCGGGCCATTTCGGAAGTCTACGCCAGCGATGACGCCCAAGAAAAATTCATTCAGGATTTCGTATCTGCCTGGAATAAGGTCATGAATGCGGATCGTTTTGACCTGGCCGGCATCACGGCATAATCCCGAATCCAATCCCTCCTTAAGCATTAAAAGTTCCGATTCCGGCCGGCACGGCTTGGATCGGAACTTTTTTGCCGCTTCACCGGCAGCGGCTTCAGCCTTTGTCAGGCGGCTCAATAGCTGGCAAAAATAAACTGAAGGGATAGTCCTGCGGATCCACATTAAATTCCAGGGTTTTGTTTTCTTTGGGGTGCTTGAAGGAGAGCTCCGCCGCCCACAAAGCGATCCGGACCCATTCCTTTGTTTTTACAAACAGCGGGTTGTATTTGGTATCACCCCAGATCGGAATCCCTGCATGGGCGAGCTGGACGCGGATCTGGTGATGCCGCCCGGTCTTCAGTTCAATTCTCAGGAGGCTCAGCTCCCCATATTCATCGGTCCGGACGGTTTTCACGAGGCCGTAATTCAGGATGGCTTCCTTAGCGTTTTTCTGCCCCGGCTCGGCGATTTTCGACATGTTCACCGTGCTCAGTTTGACCAGATGGTCTTTGAGCTCGCCTTGCAAAACCTCGGGCTTGCCGCAAACCACCGCATTATAGATCTTTTTGAATTGCTTAAGCCGGATGGCTTCACTGAGTTTTGCATTGGCGAATTCCGTTTTTGCAAACACCATCAGGCCGCCCACGGGACGGTCCAGCCTGTGGACCAGTCCCACATAAGGCTTCGCGGTTCCCTGATGCTTTAATTCAAGATGCTCCCTGATGATCCTCATCATGTCTTCATCCTTCGTTTGATCGCTTTGTGAAGGCACCATAGGCGGCTTGACAGCAACGATCAGGTGCTTGTCTTCAAATATGATCTTAGGCTCCATTTTTCTCCCCTTCATCGTTACCTGCCAAATCCTCTGGATGACCGGCAGGTCTTTTCATAGAGACCTCTGAAGATGTTGTCCGGGTCTGTTTTTTGCTTGACCATGTCATAGTTCGCCTTGTTCCAGATCCTCCAGAATTCCTCTTCAGAATACATATTGGTCGATATCAGCGTCTTGATGGCACCCAGCTCCATCAGCTTCTCTTCGATGATCCTATAGTAATATTCTGCATTTTTTCTTCGCAGACCATAGATTGCGATGTCAAGGAACAATTCATCCTGGATTTTGCGGGAGAATTCATCCGCCAGCCATTCATATTGGTGAATGATCTTGTAGGGAACGCACCACAACGGAAAATGGCCGATTTCTTTTTGGTGCCATTCCATGAATTCCCCGATTTTCGAAAAGGGAATGAAGGTATCCACGGTGATCGGGATCATCGCCGTTGGAATGAGTTTTCTGAAAACCCTGGCGAGCCTCAGCGTGCTGTTTGAGTTGATGAGCCTCCCGAACAGAAGCCGCCCGATCAAGGATTTTGGATGGACATTGGTCACGCCTTTATTGTAACGGAAGAAATAGTCGGGTGTCTTCAGATAATCCTCACTGCGCCGAACTGTGCTGAGATAGTAGATCCTCATCCAGTCATAGCTGTGCGTGTACGGCACATTTTGGACAAAATTGCCTGTGCTCAAAACATAAAGCTCCGGCGAATGAAGGATGCCGTCCATAAAATCCACATCTTGCTTCGTATAATGCGCCCAGATGGCTTTCTTGTATTCCTCCAGGCCCCCGTATTTCTCATAAGTTACCTTCACAAAGGGCTTTGAGGGGAGGAGTCTGAACATGATCCGGGTGATGATTCCCAGAGTGCCGAAGGTCCCATGCACCATCTGGAACAATAATTGATTTTCGTTGTCCGGAGTGCAGATCAGCACCTCGCCCTTGGCCGTCACTACCTCATATTCGAGGCAGCTGTCATGGAAGCCGCCATGCTTGTAGGACATGGATTCGATGGAACACCCTGCAACCGCGCCTCCGAGGGTGATGGTTTTCAGTTCAGGCACGATGACCGGAACAAGGCCGAACCGGATGGTCTTTTCAACAACCGTCGCAAACGTTACGCCGGGCTCCGCGATGCAGATCTGCCGCTCTGTATCGATGCGGAGGATCTCGTCAAAATCGCTGATGTCCAGCCGCTCATCTGAATATTTCTTGTCCCTGGGTTTGGGAACGACATGGGAAACCGCTTTCTTTTTCAGACTCAGGGGCGCCGTGCTGATGCGCGCCTGAAGCTGTTTCACAATGCGGCTGACCTTTTCTTCATGAGACATCCTGTCTTGTTCGGTTCTGCCCGACGAATCGCTCATGTCCGCTCTCCACTCAATCGATCTATTTGATTTTAATTATAATCCTATGGGCTGCCGCAAACAACCCGACCTTCCATACCGCTTTTCATGCGCTTTCGTAATCCTATTGACAGTGCCGCTTCGGGCGCCATATAATATCGATATCAGGATATCGAAAGGGTGGGACCTGGATGAAAAACGATGTGAATCTAACCGTCCAAGCACTTCAGAGAATGCCCTATTACTTGCAGCACCTTCGAAAAGTCGATGAAAACGGCGTTCAAATCATTTCCGCGACCGCCATGGCCAATGTTTTGGATTTGAATGAAGTTCTTGTGAGAAAAGATCTCTCAATGATCTGCACCTCCAAGGGAAAACCAAAATCAGGCTTCCCGGTCAAAGAGCTGATCGACAACATCGAGGATTATCTTGGCTACAATAATACCATGGATGCGGTCCTTGTGGGTGTCGGCTCCCTGGGCAAAGCCCTTCTGGGAAACAATGAATTCAGCAAATTCGGTTTGAACATCGTCGCCGCCTTCGACATCGACGAAGACATCGTCGGTCAGGTCGTCTGCGGCAAAAAGGTTTTCCCGCTTGAGAAACTGCAGAACCTCTGTGAACGGATGCATATCCATATCGGCATCCTGACCGTTCCGGCTGAATTTGCCCAGGAGGCGGCGGACCGGCTTGTGGGCAGCGGCGTCCGGGCGATCTGGAATTTTGCTTTGATCAAATTGAATGCCCCCGACCATGTGCTGGTTCAAAATGAAAACCTGGCCGCTTCTCTGGCTGTTCTGTCCCAGCACTTAAGAAATGAAATGACCGAGGAAAGCAAGGGTGTGGATTTGAATGAACACACTGCACTTTAAATATGCCGTCGAGGTAGAAAAAACAGGTTCCATTTCCCAGGCCGCTGAAAATCTCTTTATGGCTCAGCCCAATCTGAGCAAGTCGATCAAAGAGCTTGAAGATTCCCTGGGCATTGTCATCTTCGAAAGAACAAAAAAGGGCGTCCGTCCAACAGCACAAGGCAAAGAGTTTCTGGAATACGCCAAACGCATTCTTGTCCAGCTGAACCGGATGGAATCCATCCATATCCCCCAGCATGATCGTGAAAAGCGGCAGACGCTGAAAATTTCGATTCCCCGCGGCAGCTATATTGCCGCGGGCTTTGCCCATTTTGTCTCCGAACTGGACATGGAGAAAGGCATCGAAATCACCATTCAGGAAACCAATTCGATGCAGGCCATCACGAACATCACAGAAAACGGCTTCAATCTCGGGATCATCCGTTATCAAACCCGGCACGAAAACTATTTTACCGATTATCTTAAAGAAAAGGGGTTGTCAAGCGAGCTGATCTGGGCCTTTTCATGCTTGGCCCTGATGCCGGCTCATCATCCGAACGCTGCCGATGCCGTGCTGGAGGTGCAGGCCTTAAAGAAAAATTCCATCGAAATCATCCATGGCGACCGGGCAGTCCCTTATCTCCCGCTATCAGAGATCCAACCGTCCGATACGGCCTGGGATCCGCTTTCTAAAAGAATTTTCGTGTACGAACGAGGCAGTGAACTGGAACTGCTGACCCGTGTGCCGAAGACGTTTATGTGGGCATCTCCCTTGCCGCAGGAACTGCTTGATCGTTATCACCTGGTCCAGCGCCGATGCAGCATCAGCGGCAATGCCTTTAAGGATGTTTTTATATACCCTCAGGATTATAAGCTCACGCCGATCGACAAGCTTTTCCTTAATAAATTGTACGAAATGAAAAACGAGGTTGCATTCCAGGAATATAAATAGCCTGCCCTTTGATGACCGTATATCGATATTTGTATATCGATATACGGTTTTTATATGTCCTTTATCGTCCCGAGCGAACGGTCATGCCGTAATTTTTATCCTTTTTATGTGAAGCAGTATGATATCCAGCACCAGCCTCTCGCATTTTACGATATTATCATATCGATATTATTATACCGTTATTCCGTTTTCATATGATCCCTTCTTCCGATTTCATGCTATTCTATCCGTAGCATAAAACCCCAGCACAAAATCAAAAATCGATTCACAGGAGGTTCAATACAATGGCAAGATTTACATTACCGCGCGATTTATATCATGGTCCCGGGGCCTTGGAGGCTCTGAAATCCTTTAAAGGCGAACGCGCCATCCTCTGCGTTGGCGGTAGCTCCATGAAACGCAACGGTTTCCTGGATAAAGCCGTTGGATATCTAAAAGAGGCCGGTATGGAGGTTGAGCTTTTTGAAGGCATCGAAGCCGATCCGTCCGTAGAAACCGTCATGCGCGGAGCAGAAGCCATGATGAAGTTCCAGCCCGACTGGGTCGTTGCCATGGGCGGCGGCTCTCCCATCGATGCCGCAAAGGCCATGTGGATCAAATACGAATATCCGGACATCACCTTTGAAGAAATGTGCAAGATCTTCGGCATCCCTGCCCTCCGCAATAAGGCGCGTTTCTGCGCCATCTCCTCCACCTCCGGGACCGCAACGGAAGTTACTGCCTTCTCGATCATTACCGATTACAGCAAGGGGATCAAGTATCCGATCGCCGATTTCGAGATCACGCCGGACGTGGCGATCGTAGATCCCGCCCTCGCTGAAACCATGCCCAAAAAGCTGGCGGCCCATACCGGGATGGATGCCATGACCCATTCCGTTGAAGCTTACGTATCCGCCGCTCACTGCGATTACACAGACCCCCTTGCCTTGCACTCCATTAAAATGATTCAAAATGAACTGGTCAAATCCTATCATGGCGATATGGCCAGCCGTGAAAGCATGCACAATGCCCAGTGCCTTGCCGGCATGGCATTTTCCAATGCGCTTCTTGGCATTGTCCACTCCATGGCCCACAAGACCGGCGCCGCTTTTGCTGACTGCGGAGCCCATATCATCCACGGCGCTGCCAATGCCATGTATTTGCCGAAGGTCATCGCATTCAACGCAAAGAATGCAGATGCGGCAAAACGCTATGCTGCCATTGCCGACTTCATGGGATTGGGCGGCGAAAGCGATCAGGAAAAAGTACAGCTTCTTATTGCCTATCTTCGGAAAATGAACGATGAACTAAACATTCCTCAGTGCATCAAGAACTACGGTCCCGACAGTTTCCCTTGTGAAAACGGCTTTGTCCCGGAAAACACTTTCCTCGAAAGGCTTCACGATATCGCCGTCCATGCAATCGGCGATGCCTGCACAGGCTCCAACCCTCGCCAGCCCTCGGTCGATGAAATGGAAAGGCTGCTGAAATGCTGCTACTACGATACAGAAGTCGATTTCTAAACTGCCCATGCTCTGAAACAACCGGAGGCTGCTGCAACCTGTGCAGCAGCCTCTTTTTAGACTAAGACGGAGGAAACAATGAACGCCAATATTACGGTCCGGATGCTGCAGCGTCTGCCGCTGTATCTGAGTTATATGAAGGCCCTTTCCATGGACGGTACGGTCCATATTTCTGCAACAGCCATCGCAGAGGCCTTGGGATTGAACGATGTCCAAGTCAGAAAGGATCTTGCCGCAATCAGTGAAGGCGGCAAGCCTAAAATCGGGTATGCCGCTGAGCCTCTGATTCGCAGTCTTGAAATGGTTTTGGGCTATGATAACCAGATTGAGGCTGTTCTGGCCGGTGCAGGCAATCTTGGTCATGCTCTGATGGCTTATCAAGGATTTTCAGAGTACGGCCTGAACATTGCCGCAGGTTTTGATGTGGATGAAAAGGCCATCGGCACCCAAGTAAACGGCAAGATGATTTATCCCTTCAGAATGTTGAATGATACATGCCGATCGATGAACATCCGGATCGGTATCCTGACGGTTCCGGCGAAGGAAGCCCAGGCGGTTTGTGATGCTTTCGTCGCAAGCGGCATCAAGGCGATCTGGAACTTTGCGCCTATCCGCCTGAAGGTTCCGGCTGGCGTCATCGTTCAAAACGAACCCATGGCGGCTTCGCTGGCTATCCTTTCCAGACACTGTGCCGGCACCGCACATTCATAACAATTCATTCAGCCAGTTGACGATCTCAGAAACCAAGGGCACACTGCCCCGGTGTTTCACCCGGCCATTGATGATTAAAACAGGCGTCATCAGGATGCCCAAATCCTCGGCCATGTTCTCAAAAGGCCTCAAGGCATGATCCAGAATGGCGACTTCTTTGAATAATTGCGAATATGGCTTTAAATCCAGGTCCAGGTTTTCGATTTGCTTTTTGAAGATCTGCGGGATTTTTGACGCATCATCCCATCGGATTTCAAGACCCGCCTTTTTTGCCACATCCTTCGCGGTTCCCGGAACAAGGCCTGCGGCGGCGGCGATTTCTGCAGCTTCGGGACTTGTGTAGGCAATATGCCGGATTTCAGCCTTCAAGCCCATGGCCTTTGCCTTTTGAGTGACGACCTCCGTCAGCAGCTTGCATCGCGGGCAAGGCGGCTGTGTCCCGATAATAATGATTTGATCCATTTTATTCACCTCGATCAATTCTTTTCGAAGAAATACACTCAAGTCAGCGATTCAACGTCTTTTTTCCATTTTCTGGCAACTCTCATAAAAGCTTCGATGTTTTCCATTGGTGTATCAAGCGGCAGATCACATCCAGTACTTAAAATGTAATTATCCGTATCACTCATATCATTGATCAATTTTTGAGCTGCAGCTTCAACGTTCTCCGGTGTGCCTTGCAACATGATGTTTACCGGATCCACATTTCCGATCAACGCAATGTTTTTAGGCACCTTATCTTTCAATTTGCTGAAATCAACCGCTGTATCCAGACTCAACCCGATGGTTCCGGTCTTGCACATTCCTTCGACTAAGTGCATCGTGTTTCCACAAATATGGAGGATCAGATTTTTATTGGTCACGATTTCCAACAGATCTTTAAATGGTTCTAAAGAATTCGCCACATAGCCCTCCGGAGAAAGCAGCATGGCCGTCGGTTCCAAAACCACGATTCCATCTGCGCCGGCATTGAACAGTTCATTGGCGTAATCACCGATGACTTGATTGCAAAATTCCAGTTGTCTCTTCATAAAGTCAGGTTCCATAATGGACGATATGCAAACATTCTCAACCCCCATAAGCTCTCCAACCAAGGTAAACGGCCCAATGACATAGGCTAGGTTGACCACGGACGCGGGGAGCTTTGAAGACATTTTTGACATCACATCAATAAATACCTTCATCCTGTCGCTGATCCCTTTGTAATTCCTTACGACACCCTCAAAATCGGACATACCGGATACCTTATGCTCAACAACAGCAGGATTGTCATTCTCCGGAATCCTTACCCCCATCCCCAGTGTATCTGCTTCAACGGTCAGCTCCATCATCGGCAGCATGATGTCGGGCTGGAATTTTTCGTAAAGTCTTTGCAGGGATTCAAACTGCTGGTCTGCGTTCAGTAGATTTTCCTTCAATGTGGTATTCGTTAACTTACAGCCGGGTGCACCTAATAATGGTGCATTGAGTCGCTTTCCTATAAATTGCATTTTCATTCCTCCTTGTATATTCATACTAGTCATAAATAGCCTTATGGATGGGCTTCTTAAATTTGGAATATTGACGTGGTTTCTTAGTTGAATAACAGCGATAAAACCTCACGCTTCGCTCTTGAGAATTCTACACTGCCTATGATGTTGATCGGTCGCGGCCTCTTGAAGGGGACTTTAATTTCAGAGATGATCCGGCCTGGCAGCTTGCTCATCACATAAATCTTATCTGCCAGGAGGAGCGCCTCCTCCACATCATGAGTGATAAACAGCACCGTCGGCTTGAGTTCGAAAGAGATCGCCAGCAACTGTTGTTGCATGGAAATCCGGGTCTGGGCGTCCAAAGCCGCGAAGGGCTCATCCATCAGCAGCATGTCAGGCTCCATGATCAATACCCTGGCAAGGGAGACCCGCAACTGCATGCCGCCCGACAGCTGATCAGGATAATAAGATTCGAATCCCTTCAGTCCGACAAGGCTTATACTTTTTTCGCTTTTTTCTTCGATTTGATCAGGTTTTGTTTTTTTAAGCTTCAGACCATATGCCACATTCTGCTTCACGGTCAGCCAAGGAAAGAGCCCCGCCGATTGGAATACCACGCCCCTTTCAGAGGAGGGCGAAGTCACCGGTGCACCCTTGAACGTCACACCTCCATCATCAGGACGTTCAAAGCCCGCTGCGATGTTCAGAATCGTGGATTTTCCGCAGCCGCTGGGACCGATGAGGGCAACGATTTCGCCGGCACCGATCCGCATCGAGATATCTGCCAGCACCTTCAGACGCCCGTCATCTGGAGAAGCATAGCTCTTAAAGACATTTTCCATGAGAAAGACCTGCTCTGTCTTCATGTTGTTCAGCTTCCTTTCTCCGGAAGAATGATTCTGCACACCTTCAGCAGCAGTCGGTCTGAAAGGATCCCCAGAACCGCGATGCAGATCATCGAGACGATGATCATCTCAACCTGTCCCATCATTCTGGAATCCATCATCACTGCGCCGAGTCCTGAGGATACCCCGGTTAGCTCCCCCAGCACCAGATAAGCCCAGGAGACACCCAAACCAAGCCGCAATCCCACCACAACGGAAGGAAAAGCCGCAGGAAGGATCACCGTGGAAAACAAGGATATCGGACCGGCCCCCAGCATCCGCCCCGCCCGCAGCAGCAGTTCAGGCACCTCAGCAGCGCCATGGGCAGTATTGATGTAGATCGGGAAAAATGCGGCCAATGCAATCAGAAAGACCGTGGTCCGTTCCCCCACGCCGAACCAGACGATGGCGATCGGCAGCCAGCCTATGCCTGGCACCGTCCTGAGGGCATGGACCGCCGGATCAAGGATCCGCTTCACGATGGAAAACCGTCCGGTCAAAAATCCCAATAGAAGCCCCAGTGTCGAGGCGATTGCAAAACCTATGGCAACTCTGAGAAGACTCGCCAGCAGGTTTTCAAGCATTCTTCCTGAATAAGGCGTCAATTTTGACACCCCATCGGCAAAATCAACCATGACCCGGACAATTTTGTCAGGCGCGGGCAGCAGATAAGGCGGGATTCCCCCTCCTTTTGCCGTCAGATACCAGACCGCCAGCAGAAGCGCCGGCAGTCCGAATCCGACCGGGTCGATTTTTCCTCGAAGGCGCTTCATTTCTGAAGCACCTTCCTTGCCGTTTCAATAAAACTCAAGTCAAACATTTTGTCTACATCCGGGATTTCCGTGATTAGCCCCTGCTCCTGCATACGTTGGGCCAAATTTTTGACGCTTTGGATATACGTGTCATTAATGTTCCAGAAAAGCTGAATATTGTCTGCAGCCAAATCCAGAACCTTCCGGTCTGTGCCAAACTCTGATGCTTTGTTGAGCCAGGCTTCCCGGTCTTTGTTCAGATTCTCCGTGGCCTTGACATGGGCCGTCACAAGCTTCTGGACCTGCTCCGGATTTTTTTCGATCTTATCTTTTGTTGTGATCATGGCACTGTTGATGATCCCAAAGCCTTCTTGGTCATCGGGATACAGGAGGATCCGGCCATAACCCTCTGAAACCGCCGTGGAAGGATACGGTTCCCCGCTGTAGAAAGCATCCACGGTGCCTTGTGAAAGGGCCTGACCCATGTCGAAGAAGTCGATTCGGACAAGCTCAACATCCTTTTCCGGATCCAACCCGCTGCTGCGCATGGCTTCAAGCAGCAGCAAATGGTGCATGGTTCCCGGCACATAGGCGATCTTTTTCCCCTTCAGGTCCGCTGCCGTTTGAATGTTCGAGTTTTTAGCCACCACAAGGGCAGAGCATTTATTGGACAGGCCGCAGACGATAACCACCGGCTCACCTTTGGAGGCTGCAGTAAGTGCCGTGACGATCGTGGTCCCGCACATATCCAAACTGCCAGCCAATAAGGCGGTTTTCATGTCCCCTGGGTTCGTGAACGGCACCACTTCGACTTTGTCATTCCCGCCCGACTGCTCCTGGTAAAAGAAAGGCTGGATCGTCTGGGCGGTTTTCCATGTGCCCACCTTTGCACGGATGCCAGCCTCTTCATTGTTCCCGCCGCAGCCGGCAAGTCCGATGGCAAGCGCCGCAGACAGGATGAAGGCAATTATTTTTTTCATACTAATCCATCTCCTTCGAGAATAGCGGATAGCCTTCCGATTCAAACCAGGCCTTTGCCTCAGCCGGACCGAAACCCTGCCACGCCGACTTGATCGAACCGCAATTGTCTCTGGGGATGGACCCGGTTTCAACAACGGCCACATTGGCACCCCAGGCCATGGCGAGCCGCGATGCGCGGTGAACGCAGATATCCGGTGCATGAAAGCCTGCGGCAAGGCGCGTGACCGCGATGACTTGAGCCAGCCGCCTCTCCGAAATGGCCGGCAGCTGACCGAGAGGCGTTCCTGCCACCGGGATCCTTTCCATGCAGCCGGTCACCGTTGCGCCGAATTTCATCGCGTTGAGAAACGAGTCCGCAATCTCTTCATTCGTATGTTCAACACCAAGCGGTTCAACGAGAGAAACCAGATTAAGGGAAGAATTGCTGATGCTTTCCAGGGTTGCGATCCGGTCTGCAGGATCAAACCTTGTATGGATGCCTTCCCGCAGTCTCAAGGTATGGTAGATGAATTTCAAACCGACGACCTCGATCCGTTTGGCGATCCCCAGATCGAATTCGCCCACATTCAAACCGAGCTCATAGTCCCCAGGCACTTTCTTTCTGATTCTGCCTGCCATCTCAATCAGCTTGTCCAGACTGTAGAATTGGGTGGTCCGCAAAACGATCCAGCGTACGCCGCAATCGGCATACTGCTTCACAAGCTCCATCACTTCATCCTCAGTAAGTTCCCCTTCCCCTTTGACGATACCCCATTTTTCCCCTAACGAACAGTAATCGCAATTCATTGGGCAAGCCCTGTAATCCAAGCCGATAGCACCCCAAAGATAGGCTCTGTCTTTACAAACGATTGAAGCCACCTCGCGAGCCGCCTTGCCAAGAGTGTCGCAGGCTAACGATTCAGGATCGATCTGAAGCAGGGCAATAATGCTTTCCCGGTCAAGAAGCTCACCCTCCAATGCACTTCGTTTTGCTTTTTCAATGGCTCTTATCTCATTCACCCGGTGCGTCCTCCTTCAAGACTTTCTTTGCTTCTTTAATGATTTTTTCAATCATTTTTTTATAACCTTCCAGCGTTTCAATCCAATGTCCCAAACACTCAAAACCTTTATCGGTAATGAAATAATTCTTTTTGGCAGGTCCCGTCTCGTCCAGGACCCATTCAAAACGCACCATTTCCCGATCTTCCAAGGTTTTCAGGGCACGGTACACCCCGGCATTGTCTGCTTTTTCATCGTTGAACAAATTTCGGCGCTCCAATTCCTGGATCACCATATAGCCATGTAAATTCTGCCTCGCAAGAATCATCAGGATATTGGGCTGCAGCAGCTTGTCAAGATTGTTCCCTTTGCAGGAGCATTTGATGTTCTCCTCTATTAGACTTGGTCTGCTATTTGTCATGGTTCATCACCTCAATCATAATTTAACCTTTCGGAAGGGTTTGGTTCTATCAATATTCCCTTTCAAAATATGAATATTTTGACCATCGCGCGGATTAGGATCCGGCAAATTGTATATATTAAAAAAGAAAAACCGCCGATCAGCGGCGGCGGTGGTCCGGGATGAGGCGACAGACCGGAGTGGCCTGTCCCAATATTTTACCAAATTTCTGCTGTGATCAGCGATTCTGTGCATCCACCTCGATTTGAGCCCAGGTTTCACCCACCGGGATGATCCGGTGTCCGAATTGTAAATCCACAGGCTTTCTGAACGTCGGTCCATCATAGACCACGGTATGATATTCTCCATTTTCACCGCAAACATCGGCGCCCTGGGCTTCAATTTCTTTCAAAAGCAGCACGCTCAAATCCTGTCCCAAAAACCGCATGTCCATTTGGGCTGTGTTCACAACAATGATCTTGGCCTTGAACCCCAGCTCCAAAAATTCCAGCACAATATCTTTCCGGTCGCGCTGCCAAAGGGGCAGAACCGCCGTCATGGAAGCCTTTCGGCAAACATTCTCTTCCCACTGCCTGTGTTCTTCCAAGTCGATGTCCCCGAAAACCCCATAGCCGATGCCTTGTTTTTTAAATTCGATCAGATTCTCAATAAATATTTTTTCATAGTCTTCAAACCGGGCCCTGCCCGTGACATGATCCATGCCAAGGGCCAAAGCCTGCGCTTTGATCACCGACTCCTTGAGCCGGTGCGCTGAACTGATGTCATTTTCCAGGCTGAACATGGTCAGCAATTTTTGAGGCGCAAAGCCTTGTTCCTTGGCTTTGTACAATGCAAGGCATGAATCCTTTCCCCCGCTCCAAGACACAAAACATGGTTTACACATTTTCAGAATCCCCTTTAATGTCTTCTTCGCTTCTTTTATGAAGCCATTATAACGGGTCCGGATCCGGAACAAAACAAATATTTCATACTTCCGGTCAATATTTTTCCTTTTCATGGGCCTTGCCAGCCGATAAAATAGAAGAAAATACATCATGTGAATGGGAGTGTCGTCGCTTGTACGTGAACGCTTTAAAAGAAAAAATTAAAAAAGGGGGACCTGTCACAGGCTGCATGATCTCTGCAGCGCTGCCTGCACTGGTGGAAATCAGTGCCCTGGCTGGCTTTGATTTTGTGTTTATTGATGCGGAACAAGGACCCTTAAGCGAAAAGGACTGCGAAATTTTAGTCCTGGCGGCAGAAGCGCGGGGCATCGTCCCCTTGGTCCGGGTGCCCCAAAATTCTCCTGAAATCGTTCTTCGTTATATGGATGTGGGCGCCATGGGTGTCATCATGCCCGGTGTGAGAAATCGCGAGGAAGCAGAACGGGTCGTTCGCGCCGTGAAGTATTATCCCCGGGGGGAACGCGGCTTGACCTCTGCCCGGGCCGCGGATTACGGAATGGGCAGGCCTATGACGGAATATGTGGCGGAGGCCAATCGGGAAACCATGGTTTTTGCCATCATTGAAAGCCGGGAAGCCATTGAAAACATCCAGGAAATCCTTAGTGTGGCCGATCTGGATGGGGTGATCATGGGCGCGGGAGATTTGTCCCAGGATATGGGATATCCAGGACAAACCGGCCACCCCGAGGTCGAAGCTGCCTTTCAGAAGGCTTTGGATCTGGGGATCGGATCCGGGAAGGCTTTTGGCTCCGTCTTAAGGGCGGGGGAAACGCCAGAAAAATATTTGAGCCGCGGTGTCCAAATTCTCCTGACCAGCGCCTTTTCACTTTTAGCCAAAGGCGCCAAGGAATTTGTCGGCAAGGTAAAATCCATTTAATATGCCGCCCATATTCCAGCCGGCAATTTAGACCATAATTCGTGGAAAGAGGTGAGGATATGTTTGATTTATCCGGCAGAATCGCAGTTGTAACCGGTGCCTCCGGGGGTCTAGGCAGGCAGTTCGCCCTGGCATTGGCAAAGCAAGGCGCTGATGTGGTGCTTCTTGCAAGGCGTAAAGAGAAGCTTGAGGCGGTTGCGGAAGAGCTTCGGGCACTTGGTGTGAAGTGCTTGCCTTCGCAGTGTGATGTGACTCGCCAAGAAGACATTCAGAATGCGGTCGCCCTGGTCATCCAAGAATTCGGCAAGGTCGACATCCTGGTTAATAACGCAGGCGGCGGCGCTTCCGCACCGCTGGAGCTTCTGGACGATGACGCATGGCAAAAACAAATCGACCTAAATCTGACCGCTGTCTTTCGATGCACCCGTGAACTTGGTAAAGAAATGCTTAAAAACGGCTATGGCAGGATCATCAACATCGCATCCATTTTCGGCATGGTTGGGAACCGAGATGTGCCAGTGGCTGCTTATCACGCCGCCAAGGGCGGAATTGTGAATTTCACGCGTGCAGCAGCTGCCGAATGGGCCTTAAAAGGCGTCACAGTGAATGCGATCTGTCCCGGCTTTTTCCCCTCTGAAGCCGTCAACGCTGAGATGCTGACAGCGATGGGCGCCTTTATTCAACGCTCCACACCGATGGGCAGACCAGGCACAGACGGCGAGCTTGACAGCACGATCGTTTATCTGGCTGCCGATGAATCGGCCTATGTAACCGGAGCGATCATCCCCTGCGACGGGGGATGGACTTGTATCTAATGCAGCATCGCCCCATCATCCCGAACAAAAAGCGAGCCGTTTGCGCGTTGACAAACGGCTCGCTTTTTCATAGCCATCCCCTATGCTTCAATGGGAATAAATTCAAACTTCGCAACATCAAACAACCCCATATCGGTCAATTTGATTTCAGGAATGACCGGCAAGGCCATAAAGCACAGGGTCATCATCGGCTCCACATCCCGGCTGACCCCCAGCACATCGTGGGCAGCCTGATGGATTTGCGTCAGCTTTTTGTCGACCCATTCCCCGCTTTGATCGCTCATCAGACCGGCGATCGGCAGCGGCATGCTTTCCACGATTCGCCCGCCTTCCGCGAGAACGATTCCGCCGCCTTGCCGGATCAAGGCCCGCACCGCAAAGGCCATATCCTCATCATCGACGCCGACGGCCATGATGTTGTGAGAATCATGGGCAATGGAAAGCGCCACCGCACCTTTTCGAATGCCATACCCCGCCAGCAGGGCGACTGCAACGTTGCCGGTATTCTGATGGCGTTCCACCACCGCGATTTTAACGATGTCCTTCGTGGGATCACGAACAAAATCCCCCTTGTGGTCCCGTTGGATATCCGCGGTCTCCTTGGCCGTCACAACGCCGCCGGGTATGATCCTGATCACATGGGCCCGGTCCGAGGCAATAGGCAGGCGCAGCTTTTCGACGGTAAAGTCCTTGACGTGAAAGCTCCCCTTCGTTTCCGAGGGATCATAGGGATGGACCGGCAGGATGTATTTTCCCGCGGAAGCCGCCTCACGGCCGCCGATCCACACCCTCTGGGCATTGAAATCCTTTAAATTGTCAAAGAGAACAATGTCCGCCCTTAAGCCCGGCGCGATGGCGCCCCGGTCTTGAAGTCCGTAGCACTCGGCCGCATTCAGGCTCGCCATCTGAAGGGCGGTCAAGGGATCGAGCCCTTCCTCAACACATAGGCGCAAATGATGGTCCATATGGCCGTCTGCCATCAATGTTCTGGGCTGGCAGTCATCGGTGCAGAGCAGACAGCGTCGGCTGTTCCTGCTGGTTACCCCTTTGAGCAATTCCCTGAGGTTTCGGCAGGCCGAGCCCTGCCGCAGCAAAACATACATGCCTCTGGAGATCCTATCCAGCATTTCCTCCACCGTCGAGCACTCATGGTCCGTCCGGATCCTGGCTGCGGCATAAGCATTCAGCGCTTTGTCTTGGATCCCCGGGCTGTGCCCGTCGATGACTTTCCCTTGAAGCTTTGCCGCAAGAAGCTTGTCCAGACAATCGTCACGAGCGCCGACCACACCGGGGAAGTCCATGAATTCTCCAAGCCCAAGAATCTCCCCGCGGGCGAAAGGCTCAGCCATAGCCGCCGCGTCGATCTCAGCGCCCGCATGTTCGAAGAGCGTCGCCGGCACACAGGAGGGAAGCATCCACTGAATATCAAGCACCGTCTTTTTGGATGCTTCGATCATATAATTCAGACCTTTGAGTCCGCACACGTTGGCGATTTCATGGGGATCGGCGATAAGGGTGGTTGTGCCGCGGGGGACCGCCAGCCGCGCGAATTCCTCAGGACTTAAGAAGGACGATTCGATGTGGATATGACTGTCGATAAGGCCGGGCGCCGCATAGAGACCATCTGCATGGATTTCATGAAGCCCCTCGTAGCTTCCGATCCCCGCGATCAAGCCATCACAAAGGGCAATGTCCCCTTCGATGATTTCGGAATTGAAGACATCGGTGACCTTGCAGTTCCTGATGACCGTATCGGCGGGCATCTTTCCCGCGGCAACCTCAATGAGTTTTTTCAGCATTGGTTTTTCCATGGGAACGCCTCCGAAGTTATATTGTTTTCCGGCATGGCTGCTGGCCCCTCATAGGGTCCTCCGGCAGAACATCCTAAAGCTCAGGATTCTTCTCCGCCATTAAGGCATAGAGGTAGGTGCCGAACACCATCCCCAGAAAGGTAAACAGCCCCAGGATTTTTCCTTCGCCGATCTGGGCCAATACGGTACCGGGACACGCCCCCGACACTGCCCAGCCGACGCCGAACAGCATCCCTCCGATTACCGTGTTTCGGTTGAGAGGCTTTCGGTTGATTTCAATCTCTTGGCCGTGGATGTCCTTGTTGCCCAGCGCTTTCAGAATCATCATGCCAATGGCCCCGACCACGATTGCGGTTCCCATCAGCAAGGCCAGCTTGAGATCGACCCCCGAAAACATCCAATAAATGTAATTATAGTCGGAAGCTCCGGTACGGCTCAGGACAAATCCAAAGAAAATCCCAGTCAGAAGATACCCCATCCGGTTTTTCATGTCAAGCACCTCCAAACAGGAAAACCCTGATCCAATAGGTCGTTAAGACGCCAAAAATCAGGAAAAACACCGTGGCAACCAAGCTTGACTTCTGCAGGGTGGCCAAGCCATGAATGCTGTGGCCCGAGGTGCAGCCATTGGCCAGACGCGCGCCCAAGCCCAGCAGAGTCCCCCCTGCAAAAAACCAAAGGATATTGGGAACCAAGGACCACTTTAAGGTGTCTGTAAAGATCCCCATGGAATCCGACAGCCAAGGCATCCCGGATGAACGGGCGGATAGAAAGCCGCCGACGATCATCCCAAGAATAAAGACAAACCGCCAGTTGTATTTGTCTTTGTATGGATTCGAATTCAACCATCTCAGCTTTGAAGCCGGCATAATAATTTTCACAAAGTTGCCATACCCTGTGGATACACCCAAGGCCGTGTTCAAAAAATAATACATCAGAGGGACCAGGACCCCAATGGCAATGCCTCCCAGCCACCAAGGCCAAAGATCAACGAACAGGTATTTCACAATGATCCTCTCCTCCCTTAACCGTCTTGTAACCCAGTCTGATCCAGGCGGTGGTACCGCCGATGACGTTGAGCACCTCTTTCTGACCGCTTAAATTAAGCATCAGACTGGCGGCCAGCAAGGACCGGTTGCCTGAGTTGCAGATAAAGGCCACCGGAAGATCCCCCTTTAGAAGCGGGTGCATTTTTCGAACATCGGGGGCCGGGATATGATAAGAACACTCTATGTGTCCCTGATCCCATTCGCTTTTTAAACGGGTGTCCACAAGCAGGATCTCGCCTTTTGCATACCGTTCCCTGGCTTCAGTGACGGAGATGCTTTCAAGCCGGGCCGTTTCGAGACCGCTGGCGGCATAGGCGGCCATCCCGCCTTCAAGGTATCCCGCAACCTGATCAAGTCCCACACTGTAAAGGGCTTTCAAAACCACCGGCAAATCGTTCTTGTCTTCCAGAACCAAGAGGATCGGCTGGTCCGGGGGCAAGACCCAACCGGAAAACGTTGCAAAATTGCCCTTCAGACTCAAGCCGTAAGCCCCGGGAATATGCGCCGCGCCAAAAGCGAGCTGGTCACGGGTGTCCACCACGAGATGCCCGGATCGACTCAGCTTATAAAATTCATCGGGCGATAAAGCCATCGGTTTGTCGAGTTTTGAAATGGCCGGCGCGCCCTTTCGGTTGATTTCCGAGCACCGCGAAAAATGATCTGGCGCTTCCGGCATGTCCTCAATGAAGCTCCGGATAAAGGCCTCTTCGGGATGCTTTTGCATGGCGGAATTATGGATTTTTTCTGTACCGATGGTCGAGGAAAGCTTTGAAGAAAGGGCCTTGCCGCATAAGGATCCGGCACCATGGGCCGGATACAGCTCAATATTGTCTCCAAGCGCTTCAAATCTGCGGAGGCTATGATACAGCTTGGATGCCAGTTCTTCCTTGATGTCCGGAAAAAGGTCCGGCCGCCCCGCATCGCCCACCAGCAGCGTATCCCCGGTAAACGCCACGGCAGGTTCAATCCCCCGCTCGAGATCCGACACGAGATAAGTCGAGCATTCCGGTGTATGGCCGGGCGTATCCAGCATCTGGAAAAGGAGCGTGTCGATTTCGATCATTTCCTCATCCTCAACCGCATAATGTTCGAATTCCGCATTTGCTTTTTTCGTGATATAGATGGTTGCCCCGGTCAATTCCCTAAGCTCAGCATGCCCTGACACAAAATCGGCATGCAAATGGGTCTCAACGATGCCCTTGATCGGAAGTCCATAGGAATCTGCAATTTTGATGTACTGGGTAACCTCTCGGGCCGGATCGACAACAACACAAGCGTTTTTCCCTCCGATCACATAAGAACAATGGGCAAGTCCCGGTGTGTAAATCTGCTTGAATTCCATCCGTCAATACCTCCTCAGATTTCATGTTTGCGCCGCTTAGCACCATACGATCCAAATCACACAGGCTGATAGCAATGCGGCTGCTGTACAGATTGCAGCGCCGGTTTTAATAAAGGCTTTCCGAGGGAATTCCATGCTTTCCATAACGACCATGGTCGCCTGATGAGAGGGAACCACCAACCCGAGACTGGCGCCGGCGGCAACCGCCATCAGGAGCGCATCGGGATTGATGGTGATGGCTCCCGACTTCCATAAGGCCGTCGCAAAGGGCGCCATTAGCAGTGCCGCGACGGAGTTGTCCAGGATGTTTGCAAAGAGGGCGGTCACCAGAAGAAAAACCAAGATCATGGGAAATGGCGAGATTTGGGTCAACACAGGGCTTAACAGGTTGACCGCGGCATTCAAGGCGCCGGTTTCATCAAGGATCGAAGCAATGCTGAACATGCTCCCTAAAAAAAGAATGATCGGAAAGTTCACGTGCTCCAATGCGGATTTATAAGAGAACACGCCCATTGAAAGCCAAACCAGGCTGATCGCCCCAAAGGCAACCGATGGGTGAAGGATACCGAAGCCCGAAAGGATCACCGCCGGCAGAAGTGTCAAAAGGACAAGCAGGCTTTTTTTAGGATGGCGAGAAGTTGCTTGAGTTGCCAAGTCCCGCGGTTTATGCTTAAAGGGATCAGAATTTTCTCTATTTTCACCGCCGGCTAATCGGCAGCTGGAACCATGGCATACCCAAACCACCAAAAGCCCCGAAATCAGCATGAAAAGGCCATGCGCCGCAAAGTCAAACATCCTGAAGGGCTGGCCAAAAGCGCTTTGCCGGTACGCCGAGACGATCAGATTAGAGGCGGTACCGATCAGCGTAAGGGATCCACCGAGAACCGCTGCATAAGCGATTGGGATCCCGAATTCATATTGCGGTACATTGGCCCTTGTGGCCATTCGCTTAGCGGTTGGGAGAATGATGCCCACCGCGCCTACATTGTTCATAAAAGCAGAAATCATGCCGGTTGAAAAAAAGACCGCAAGGATTTGCTGCCCGGGGTCGTGGATCCTGGCGGCGATTTTCTTGCCCAAACCCGCCAGAAGGCCTGACTCAACAATCCCCGCACTCATGACCAAAACTGAAACGATGGTGAACAGGGCAGGGGAAGAAAAACCTGAAAACAGCTGCGACGGGCTTCGGATCCCAAGGAAGCCCAACAGCAATAAGCCGCCAAAAGCCGTCAGGTCGTATCTCAGCTTCCCTGTTATCATAGAGAACAATATGACGCCTAAGACAAACCACGTCACCCACTGTTCCCAATTGGATATGAAATCGATAGGACTCTCCTCCTTTCGCGACGATGATTGGCTCAGCCACCGGAAGGGATCCGCTGAAGGGGTTTCACATCCAGAAAGATTTCCAGGTCGTCCACTTTATTATAACCGTATTATAACATCATTTTGTTGTATATTCCTAGAGATAGAATCCATGTTTACCTTCACACTACTGGCCTGCGATGGCAGAAAACCTCATACCGGTCGTTTCGCAACGCATGGAAAAGGCCTTGGCTCATAACGGTAGCCAAGGCCTTTCGCCTCCCATGCCATATCGTTTCGTTATAACACTGCGTGAACGCTCATGCATGCCGTGCACAAGGTATGCTTCTCGTAGTCTTGATCGAGCAGAGCGGCTTGGAGGGCTTTGACTTTGCCGGATCGCCAAACCTGATCGATTCCTTCATGGACGTGGCCCAAGGGCATTTCGCAGTCGATATCGTAACAACAGGGCGTGATCCTTCCATCCCACAGAACGTTGAGCTTGGTCAACGGCTCCGTACACATAGGTCGTTGTTTCACTGCGTCGTCTATCCGCTCCTTTTCGTAGGACACCATGTCACCATTTTCATCATAAAACTCTGGATCCCGTTCCCGGCTGAGGGGGACAAACCCGATTTGGTCCACAAACGGCCGAATGGGCTCAAGGAATTTTCGGGCACGTTCCTGGGATGCTTGATCCCACTCCGGAAGGATCGAAGACACGATGATCAAGACTTTTTTTTCTAAACCCGATTCCTGCCGTTCTCGATGCAGCGCCTCAAGTCCATCACAGATTTCCTTCCAGCGGGCGCCCTTCCGGACCGCTCCATAAGACATTTCATGGATGCCGTCCAGAGAAATACCGATCACTGAAGGCTTAGCCGCTAAAACCTTCTCTCGAATTTCCTGCTGGATGAAGGCCGTTCCATTGGTCTGGATCCCGACCTGGCAGCCTGCGCGGTTTCCGCTTTCAATCAGCGCATCCAGCTTGGGATGGATCAGGGGCTCCCCCATAAAGAAGAGTTTGATCGAGCCCCGTTTCATCATCGGGATCGTCGTGCCGAAGATCCAATGCCGCAAGGGCTTGACCATGACTTTGTTCTCCCACCCGGCAAGCATTTCATCAAAAAGTTCCGGTTCCATATAGCCCAGGCTTCGGGTCATCTTGCTGCGAGGGCACATGGTGCAATTCAAATTGCAGATATTGGTCGGCTCAACCTGCAGGATCATGGGTGAATCCGGAATGAACGCCACCACCGGCTGACCGAATGCGTTTTTATGGATCCACCGGCTCAAGATTTTTTCAGCGTTGAGCTCTAATTCTTTTTCTCCGGATTTCTGTCCGTACTTCTTAACGTCTTTGACCATCTGCAGCGTATTTTTTCCCAGGGAATCACCGCCATGCAGCATCATTTCCGCAATCTCCACAGATTGCAGGATGATCTGGTTTACAAACAATCGATGGGGCTTGTCTCCTCGGTTATCCCTCAAGGACTGATCGATGATGGTCTGCAAATGCTTCAATCCGCCGGTCCCATCACCTTTTGCAAGGTAAGCCATGGCCAGGCAATAGCGGGCTTTGATATCCGCTGGTTTCTCCTCGGCAGCCGGCAAAGCCAGCCGAATCATGCCGTCAAAGTCTTCCGCATCATTGATCGTTGACAGAGCTTGCTTCATTTCAGCTTTCATATTCTGATCTCCTCACGGGACACCTGTCCCTTTGATGGGTTCTCTCAAAACAAGTGTAGCAAGCCCCCGCATTGATTTTGAATAGGTGTTTCGGTCTATTTTCGCCTTCGGTCTAGCCCAAAAGTATTATATCTCCGGTTTTATTGCGTCAAGTCTTCGCCGAGGTCCTATAAATCCTGGTTCATCCATAGACCCTTCCTATAGATTTTTTATATTTGTTCAATTTCCACAACGCATTCGTTTTTGATCTTACCAACCAATGTCTCTAAGGCATTAATAACATGGGGTCTGATATCGCCGCCGATGAGAACATACATGATATCATCGCCAACCTCCAGCTCTCCTTCGTTCAACCATACACGAATATGGAAGATGCCTTCCATCTTGTAGGTTTCTGCAATCGCTGTCTCAACCTTTGCACCATCATAAGAAAAATACATGCCTTTTACCACAGAGCCATTATCGATCCCTTGACGCACCTTGGCTTTGGGGGTTTGACGCACAACGCCATTGTGGACGAGAAACATACCTTCTTTTAAAGAAGACGGATCTGCCTTTGCCTCTCTAAGCCATTCATCGATCGAAGGTGATCCTTTTTTCGTTTTGATGTTTACCATTTCTCTGCCAACTCCTTCTTCACATCCGAGTTTTCCTTGTTTCCGCTCTTATTGCACCTTATTCTTTTTATGAGAACCTGAACCGGTATGGCTTCGAATCCTCTCCGAGGCCCTATGGACCCGCACTCATCCAAAGACCCTCCTGAGGGTATACAGACCAAGCTCGGTTAAATATTGTCGATCCAGCGCCCTTTTTGAAGCGGATAGATACAAAAATTGCCATTGCATACATAAGCGATGGCGCAAACCACGGCAAAATAAGGCATATAGGCATAGCCAAAGACTTCCGCGCCGATCAGCATCGGGGCGATCAACGTGTTTGTGGCGCTTCCAAACACAGCCGCATAACCCAGAGCTGCTGCAAAAGCGGCCGGGACGCCCAGGTGCGAAGAAAGCACCACCCCAAGGGTTGCACCAATGGCAAACAACGGGGTCACTTCTCCGCCTTGAAAACCCGCGGAGATCGTCACCGCCGTGAAGACAAACTTCAGCGCAAAATCCCAAGTCAACACACCGCCTGCGAAACTCATGGAGATGAGGTTTGTTCCGAGACCTGAATATCGTCCACCCCAGCAAAGCAGCGAAAACCCGCTGACGACAAGTCCGATGATCAACATACGCAGAACAGGGTTTTGAAGCCGCTGGGCCAAAAACTGTTTGATTTTATACAACGACAGGGAAAACAGTCCGCCGGTGATTCCAAATAGAATGCCCATCGTCAGAAGCTGAAACACAAGAGGCCATGATAACGTGATTTGATCGGATAAGGCAACGGAAAACTTTTCAAGCCCGAGATAGCCTGAGGTAAAGCTTGCCGTAAAGGCTGCCACCAAGGAAGGGAAAATCACCCGATGCTCCAAAATCCCTGCGGTTAATATTTCAATCGCAAAGAAAGCTGCGGCAATCGGCGTTCTAAAAAGCCCTGCAAAACCCGCCGCCATCCCGGTCATCAGCAGAAGCTTTCCGCTGTCCTCCATTGGCAAGTGTTTACCGATGCCATGCGCCAAAGTGCCGCCGATCTGGATGGCCACACCCTCTCTCCCCGCACTTCCGCCAAACAAATGGGTCAGCCAGGTCCCAATGATCGTGAAGGGAATCAATCGAAGCGGAATGTCATCCGTCATATGATGACCCGCTTCGAAAATCAGTGCCATTCCTTTGCTGCTCTTTCCGCCGAATCGCTTGGTGCACCAAGCCATCAGAGCCCCGATCACACCAAGGAAGGGAATCAGTTGATAAGCATAGGCCACTCGCACATCGGTTAACCAAAGCAAGGTCCGTCCAAAGACCGCAGTCATGATGCCAACCGCAATCCCGATGGGTATTGCAAGCAACCCAAGAATAATAATATTGACATATAAATCAAATACTTTTTTGATCATTTCCCCTCCGCGACAACCTGCAGCGCATCAAACATGCGTCCGCATTCCTCCGCAGCACACTGCTGCAGCTTCTCCCAGTCAGCCTGGGTTCCCAGCGTATCATAGGCCACTGCCAAGGCCCCGTATAAGGGCAGTCCAACACAATGCCTTGCCGAATGGATTGTCGACGCCGATTGGCCGATGGCTCTGGCGGCGGCTTGCCCTACAGGGTCTCCTTCGGCTTCCCGGGCGGCCGCGTGACATCCAAGGATGGCAGCCTTCGCTTGGGGCAGCTTCATGTCCCCCGCCAGCCAGGCCCGGGCGGCATCCAAGGCGCGTTGCGGCCGCAGGTCCACCGGATGGTCCTTGGTCCACAGCGGCAAGAGCATCTTTTCCGAATAATCCACAGCCCAGACCACAAGGGTCGTCTTGCTCTGGGTCTCGATGAGTTTCATCAGAGCCTGGATACAGGGAGCGTCCCGGTCACTGAGCATTTTTCGGGCTTTCGGCATGCTTGTTCTCCTCCCTGGCATCCAGATCCGATTGGATAATGGCCCCATGGATATGGGTCTATCCTTCACTTTTCATATTATATCGGTTCTGCAAAGATTTTCCAATCCGATTCGGATACGTTTAATTGACGCCATATGACCGACTTCCTCGCCCGGCTGCAATTCATCGAGGGTCATTGAATCGATTCTTAAAAAATTCCATATCGAACTTTGATCCTTTCTAGGACCTCATAGAAGGTTTTAGGGGCCGGCGGATTCGCCTTGTGGAGCCCGATGTGCTTCTCCATCCAGACCATGTGATACCAGCGGTTGAATTTATAGCCGCATAGGCGGAATTTACCCACGAACCGATAGCCCAGCTTTTCATGGAAAAGAATGCTGTCCTTCGTAAGATATTCATCATCTTCCTCAGGGCAAGCGATGCAGGCATTCAGATTCAATAGGTTTTGTTCTTTTAAGATATGTTCCATGGCTTCATGCAATCTGCTGCCGATCCCCATTCTTTTCTTGTTCATTTTTACATAAATCGAGGTTTCCACGGCCCAGTCGTAAGCCGCCCTTTCCTTAAAGGAACCCGCATAAGCATAACCGACGATTTCTCCGCCGGTCTCCGCCACCAAATAGGGATATTTCAACAGGGTGTGCCGGATGCGTTCCGCAAATTCTTGCTCGGAAGGCACGTCGTATTCAAATGATATTGCTGTATGCTCCACATAGGGCGCATAGATATTCCGCAATGCGCTTGCATCATCTGCCGATGCAATTCGGATGATCATATCTTGTTTTTTCATCGACCGTTTCTCCGATCCGAATATTATACCTTTGAGTTTTTGGGGTTCATTCTGGAAAATTGGGACTCATTTGCATTTCATTGTACCAAACCGCTAGGCTTTTAGGAATTCCCCATTTCCCGCCTTCAAAGGACGCCCGGCTAGCCCTTCTGCAATTGAACGGTCTTCGTTGCGATCCTTTCGCAAAACACGCGATCATGCTCAACAAACACAATCGTCGGCTGAAAATCAAGCAACAGAGCCTCGATCTGCATGCGGGAAATCACGTCGATATAATTGAGCGGTTCGTCCCAGATATGCAGATGTGCCTTTTCGCAAAGGCTTTTTGCAATAAGAACCTTCTTCTTTTGCCCACCGCTGAAATCCCTTATGTCTTTGTCAAATTGTGTCCTGGAAAAACCGAGCTGCCGCAATACCGCCTTGAACAGACTCTCATCCAGGCCGTTTTGCGCTGCATAATCGGATAAATCGCCCATGATTGACGCTGTATCCTGCGAAACATAGGAAATCTTAAGCCGGCTGCCTATTTCAAGCTTTCCCGTATACGGAATGTTCTCACCACAGATCAATTTCAGAATGCTGGATTTGCCCGAGCCATTTTTACCGCAAAGGGCGATCCGGTCGCCGCGTTCAATTGCAAAGGATACGTTCCGGCAGACCGCTTTTTCACCGTATGTAATAGAAACCTTTTCAAGGGAAACCAAGCGGCTGGTATGAAATTCAAGCTGCGACATTTTCAAATCATCACAACGCTCAAGGTTTTTCAGAAGCTTTGATTTTTCTTCGATGGCGGTTAACTGCCGCGCTTCGATGACCTTTGCTCTGCTCATCATTTTCTTTGATTTTGCGGCCTGCAATGGCATAAATCCTTTTTTATTGTCGACCTTCAGCGGATCGATGCCGATTTTTTTACGTTCCGCTTGATCCGACCAGGCCATCTTTTCTCTTGCGGTCTCTTTCAATCGCTTGACTTCTTTTTTCAGTTTTTCGTTTTCTGAATACTCAAAGCTGTCTTGCCGTTCTTTATTTGCAAACCAAGAGGAGAAGTTCCCCTGTTGTATTTCAATGCTTGTCTTGTTGATCGAAAGGACATGGTCGATGCAGCGGTCAAGAAAGGCCCTGTCATGGGATACCAGAATAAAACCTTTCTTCCTGTCCAGATACCTGCTGACAAGGTCACGGCCTTTCATATCCAAGTGGTTTGTCGGCTCGTCAATCAGCAAAAAACTGTTTTCTTTAAGGAATAAAGCAACCAGCAGCACTTTGGTCTGCTCTCCGTTTGAAAGCGTCTCAAAGGGGCGGTCCAAAACATCGACATCCAGCTCCAGCAATGACAATTCACGCTGAAGCTCCCAAGGCAAATAATCAGGGTGGATGCTTTCGATGATTCCCAATGTGCTGAGGCTTTGATCCTTCACCTCATAAGGGAAATACTCAAAGCGGACCGAAGCGGAAATGCTGCCGGTATACTCGTATTTCCCGAGCAGCAGATTAAGAAAGGTGGTTTTTCCCCGGCCGTTTCTTCCGGTAAAGCCGAGCTTCCAGTCTGTATCGATCTGAAAACTGACATTTTCGAAAATGTTGTCGTAACTGCCATCATAGGCATAGGTAAGCTTGGAAATGTTGATCTGCGACATGCTTTGTCCTCCTGCACATAGAATATGGGCTGCAAGAAAGTACGTTTCTGCAGCCCATCATACAACAAAGCAAAGCCTATCCAAACAAGGCGAAGTCAGCAATATTGCGTGAGTTGAAGAAATAAGCAGCTTTCTTGCACAGGCATAACAAAAGCAGCGGTTTTACCGCTTCATACGCTTTATGATGCCTTCATGGATCAGCAAGAAAAGTTGCGCATCCTTCCAACTCCAATCTCTTATTTTATGGCTATTGTACCATACTGTTTCCAAAATGCAACCCGTTTGATTTTGGAATGTCGTTGATCAGCGATAATGTCATGGTATAAGTCTTCAGGGAAAATGTCATCCCCCCCTATCACTATGTATAATAGGAGGATGAAAACTAATATGAGCAAACAAGAAGCCAGAAAAATCACCATCATCGAAGAATTGTTAGAAGGCCGGTTTTCCAACAAACAAGCCGCAGAGCTCATGAACCTCAGCATCAGGCAAGTACAACGGATGAAAGCGGAGGCATCCCAAAATGGAGTCATGAGTATCCTGCATAAAAACCGAGGCCGGAAACCCTCAAACGCTTTGGATCCTGTCCTTGCTAACGCCATTTCCCAGATTTACCAAACAGAATTATCCGGTTATAACTTTTCCCATGCCACCGATGTGCTTGCTGAGGAAAAAGACATTTTTGTTTCTGTCAGCACCGTGTCCAGATACCTTAAAGCAAAGGGGATCCGTTCCCCGAAGGCCAAGCGCAGGCCGAAGAAACATCGTTCAAGAGATGCCCGTGAACACGAAGGCGAAATGGCCCAGATGGATGCTTCCGACTTTGATTGGCTGGGCAATGGCTCTCCCATACACCTGCACGGTGCGCTCGATGATGCCACAGGCCGTATTCTGGCGCTTCGTTTCGAAGAAGAAGAGACTCTTGAAGGATACAGCGAATTGATGTTTCAGATGAATCAGGAAGGCCATTTGCCAAGAGAAATCTATACCGACGGCAGAACCATTTTTGTTTACGACAGCAAAAAGAGAAAGCAACTATCTCTTGAAGAAGAACTGGCGGGCATCGTAGAAAAACGCCCCAACTTTGCCAGAGCCCTCAGTGAACTCAATATCCTGCTGATCATTGCCGGGTCTGCTCAGGCCAAAGGCGGCATCGAAAGGCTCTGGGAGACTTTGCAGGACCGCTTGCCTAAAGATATGCAGCGCAAAGGAATTGCCACCATCGACCAGGCTAACGAGTTCCTCAAACAGTATATTCCTTACTACAACCGCAAATTTGCTGTCCAGGCTGCCAGTCCGGAAAAAGTCTACCTGCCTAAGCAAAACTTTTCGGCTATGCAGCTGCTTTTTGCCAAGCATGTAACCAGAAAACTTGATTCAGGCCTTGCCTTTTCCCTGGACAACCGAAAATACCGGCTGCCTGCCCAGGTGGGGAATAAAAAAATACCTGCATCCCCTCATGACACGATCACTGTAGCAACCAGCAGGCGTATCGGAATGCAGGTCCTCTATAAAGGCTTTGTTCTCACGCCAGAACCGCTTAAAACTCAGCCCAAGGCAAGTATAGAACAAAAAGCTCCACAGGACAAGCCCGCCACGCCTTTTCCGGATCAACTACAAGACAGGCCCAGAAACAAATCTCCGTGGTTCGGCTATACTAAGATGTTCTATTCCAAAGGCCGCAAGGATGACGTTTTCGCTGATCAGTTATCCAGGTAAAAGGATGTCATTTTCCCTGACTATTGACACCCGTTTGATTTTGGAACTATGACGCACCGCCATCTATTCGTCCAGTTGATCAAGCCGACCAAAGCGCTTCAAACATGCGATATATTGCGCAACGCAACAGGGATTTCGCAGATCCATTTCGTCAAGGCCTTGAAAAGCGCACAATTCATCCCAAAGCCTGGTGCTTCCCTCAACCATGAAGTAACCTGATACGACATCGATTCCGATAAAAATCCTGGGGATATCTCTGCCCCATAGCGACATTGGATCTCTATCCTCCTTTTTGTAGAAAGCCTCGCCATTCCCTGTGTTTTCCAGGAAGAAGGTCCTTGGCTGCGGCACTGTGCCGACAGGCAGCTTTTCTGCAAAAGGCTTGTTCAGCATAACGTTTGAGCAGACCGTTTCAGCCGCATCTTGCTCATGGATTTCACTCAAGGCATAGTTTTGAATTAAATAGTCCAACAGTTCCTGCCCGGATTTTCTGTTTGGTTTTAATCTGGCTTCATATTTATTCCAGATTCTCTTCCATTCCTCAACCATCTCAAGGGTCGGTTCTTGGGTCAGCATTTTTACCTGCCCCCTTCCACTCAAGTGTAAGATTTATCTTGGCGAAACTCTTGTATTGGATCACTTTTTGCCCAAATCCCTCAAAGGTTCGATGAGCTGATCAAAAATGAATTCTCTCAGCTTATCTCTCCCATATCTTTCTTTCCATGGCGAGTGTCCGCAGAGACCTATCGTATAAAGGATGTATTGAATGCCCTTTTCATCGAAGGGTCCTGTTACACCTTCAATTGGATGCGGATCCTCCTCCCCGTGGATGATATAAATCGGACATTGTATTTTCTTAGCTTCTTCGAGCAATCGGCCTTCACTCCGCATTTTTGCACCTTCAGGCCAAACACTCTGATAGATTTCCCCATTCGGAACGCAATCATCCTCTTCCTCAAAGACATCATAGTCATCCCCGTGGGGTATGGCGGCGAATAATGCAAATTTTTCTTTTTGATCCGCAGCATCCATATGACTGAGTTCTTCGGTAAGTCTTTCAAAGGTCTCACGATGTTTGCTATGCAGGAGCCTTTCTCTGCGCGCCTTGATGGCCGGGATATATTGGTCATCAAAGGGACCAGAACTCATAAGGACAACAAATTCCAAGGAATCAGGATATTTTGAAGCATATAACGCGACGATCCATGCGCCCCAGGAATGTCCTAGCAGAAATACTTTTTTATTCGTGGCGGAAAGGATTTGCTGATGCAATTCTTCAACTTGTCCCCACATGGTTTTGGCACTTTGCCAAGGCTCAAGGATACATACCTTTCCTTTGCCATACTCTGCATATTGCCTTGCCATGCACGAAAGGCTTCCGGCACCGCCCGGTCCTCCGTGAACGAGCACCAGCACGCGATCTCCATCACCGTATTTCCTGATCTTCAAGACACGTTCCTCCCTGTGACTTTGCCTTTACTGCTGCGTATTTATGACCGCTGCCTTTGAAGCTCCTGATGCACAAAGCCTCTATTCCGCCATTTCACAAAACCTGAGTAAATAACCATCCGGATCTTGAACCAGGAATTCCTTCTGCCGATGGATCACATCATTGGCAACATATTCAGAAGTTTTGAGATCTTGATAGAGTGTATAGCCACGCGCCAATAATCTGCTCCGTATGGATTCTGCATGGCACACCTCGATCTGAAGATTGATCCCCCGGCCTAGTGGATAGACCAATTTATCGGTATTCCAGCCAGCGTCGTGATATGCTTCGATCATGAGCTGTGCTTTCTTTTCATATTCGAGATAGGCAAAGTTTGGATTCTCCCGCTGATATTTTACCGCAAAGCCTAACACATTGGTATAAAAGTCCAGCGATTCTTCAAAGTTAGAAACCGTCAATTCCGGAACCATAACATTCCAAAAATCATTCATTTTGTTTTAACTCAACTGGCTTTTCACAAACAACGTCCCATTGGATCATAATTAACATATATTATTTTAGAGGCTTCGGCAAGTTGATCAAGACGATTGATCGCACTTTTTATAAAAAAGCACAGAGAGCTTAATGCCCTCTGTGTTTTTCTTTGCGCTTTTCCTGCCGAATTTCAAACTGCCGCTCTTTTTCCGCTTCCCGCTGCGCTCGGGAACGCGCCTTTCGCTCCAATTTTCCTTGCTCCTGCTGAACCTTCAGAGCCTGCTGCGCTTTTGTACCAATCCCGAGGCCAACAATCTGCCGGTTGACATGACGCTGCAGCCGTTTTGGATTGATCTTTTTATCAGCTTTTGCCTCCGCTTCAAGGGCTGGGCCGAATTTGAGCTGATTCCAGTTCCTCAGAAAGAATGCATAGACCTCATAATCTTTGGGTTCGGCACCAAACGTGATTTTACAGACTTCATATCGTCCGTAACCCTCACGCTCATAGATCCCAATCCAAAAGGGGTCTTCAAAAAGAACCGTCAACGTCGATACCATGGTTTCCATCGGTTTCCCTCCTTTTTAATATCACCACGCAAAGAAAGGACAACCAAAGGAGGCAGGTTACTGATACCCATCGGGTACTCCCGGACTACCCACCGGGACGTGTTTTTATCTTTGCAGATTATATTGTATGGCCAGAATCGGCTTGCGTCAAGCAATTCTCCCGGATATTATGTGATAGGTTGCTCTAGGGATAAAAAGCATCAGTGCCTTACTCGACTCCCTCGATCAACGCAGCCTGATCCTCAAAGTCCGGTGACAAAAACAAACGGATGCGCCTGCAGAAATAACCCTTCCTTTCAGATCGTCTGAGTCATCCTTGTTACTTTCTTCCAACGTAGATCCCGTAACCAAAATACTTAAAAAGTGCAAAAATGTTGCGCGGCATGCTCAGGGTCTTCCTGGCCCAGCGCCTGCATTCCGGGCTTCTGAACAGCAATCCGATAAATCTCCGCCACGCGCCAAACATCTCATTGATTTCCAGTTCCTTCAATTCGCTGCGCCACTGCTCAAGAATCCGCACTTTATAGCTTCTCGCGGACACTTCTTTTAACCCTGCGGCGACCCATAGATCCCGCCATCCATCCGGAGTGAGAAAAGCAGCGCCCAGCACATCTGATATATACTGGATCAATTGTTGCGGAGGCATCTTGATCCAAGCACATTCATTGAATCCGATCGATCCATCCTCTTTGGTCACGCGCTTCAGCTCGCTCAGTGTACGTGGTTTATCGTCGATAAATGCCAATACCGACTCTCCGATCACCGCATCGAACGTGGCCTCTTCAAAAGGGAGCTTCATAGCGTCGGCAGTACAAAATGTGACTTTATCCGCAACGCCTTCTTTCGCGGCCCTGTCTTTCGCCAGCTTCACCATGCTTTCGGAGAGGTCGATCCCCATCACTCGGCATCCGTACGCCTTGGCTAAATAACAAGCGGTCCTGCCTGGCCCGCAGCCAACATCCAAAATATATTTGCCTTCTCCAATGCGGCATAGCCCGGCCAACTCATCCGTTGCCTTCAATCCCCCCATATGCTTCGTCAATCCCATGGCCGCCTGAAACTCAAAATATCGGTCGGCTGGTTTCTTAGGGAGCGTCGTCCGATCCTGCATACGCATCACCCTCCTGATCATCCTCACAATCATTTTACCAAACAACCGTGTTTTCAGCTACTTTTCAAAGATTCCCAACGGCGCGCTGCCAGAATAAAAAACGACGGATCATCAATCATATTATCCGTCGTGAAATCCCTATGGCATTGTCTTTGAAACGTGTCGAACCATTGGCACAGAGCCAGTCTATTGCCCCCCAATCATGAAGTTGCTGTGTCCCCTTCGTGCGTGCGACGCAGGTCGGGGGGACGGGGACTTTTTGCGGCCGCCGCAAAAAGTCCCCGTCCCCCCAAAAACCTTTTATTACTTTACATAAAGTACCGCATCCAGCAGCAGCTTCGTATAGTCATGTTTCGGTGCGTCCATGATTTCATCCGGCGTCCCGATCTCAACGATCTTGCCCCCCTTCATGATGGCGATCCTGTCACAGAATGTACTGCATAGCGCCAAATCATGGGAGACAAAAACCATGGTCAGGCCCCGTTTCTTTCGAAGCTGGTATAGATACTGCATAATCATCGCCTGGGCGGAAACGTCCAGAGCGGATGTGATCTCATCGCACAGCAGCATATTGGGCTCAGTAACCAAACCGCGGGCGATGGACATTCTCTGCACCTGTCCGCCTGAAAGCTGTCGGGGATACCGGTCTGCAAGTTTGGTATCGAGCCCCATCAGACCAACCATTTCGTCGATCTTGCGATCTGAATCCGCCAGGTCGCCGGCAAGCAGTTTCAAGTTCTCCCGCATAGACTGGCGGATCGTTTTTTTGGGATCAAAAGCTGCTTCAGAATCCTGGAAAATCACCTGGAACCAGCGGCATACATAGGCGGGCTTGCGCCCGGTATAGTCCTCGCCACGGAAAAGCATCTGTCCCTGTGAAACTGGCTCGAGGCATGAGATCAGATTCAGCAGCACGCTCTTTCCACAGCCGGATTCTCCAATGATGCCAAGCACTTCCCCTTCATTCAGCTTGAAGTTCAGGTCGGTCAGGACCTCTTTGCCTTTTTTCCCCTTGCCGTAGCTTTTCGCAATATTTCTAACTTCCAACAGTGGCGCTTCACACGTTACCATCACACTGACCTCCCTGACGTACAGCTTGCATAGTGGCCCGGCACAATCTCCTGGAGTTTGTAGGGCCTTGTCTTGCAGCTGTCCGTACAGTATTCGCATCGGGGCACGAAATTGCAGCCTTCCCATTCCGCTCCATCCAGAGGCGGGCGGCCCTCAAGACCAACCGGCAGCTTTCTGTCCTTTCCGGGAATGGCAGCCAGCAGTTTCCTGGTATACGGATGGATGGGATCGTCCAGCACCTTCCGGATATCGCCATACTCAACCATGCGGCCTGCGTACATAACACCCAGCTTGTCCGCGATATGTGAGGCAACGCCCAGATTGTGCGTGATGAACAGGATGGACCAGCCCAGCTCATTCCTCAGCTTTGCCAGTTCCTCGATGACCTCTTTTTGGGAGGTCACGTCCAGCACAGAGGTCGCTTCGTCGCAGAGCATCAGCTTCGGGCCCAGGAGCACCGCCAAGGCGATGGCCATACGCTGATTCATGCCGCCGGACATTTCCCAAGGCTGATACGCCAGCAGCTTGTCGGAATCCGGGAAATTCAGTCTGTTAAAACATTTGATGGCTTCGACGCGGTTGAATTTTTTGTTGTGGCTGCGCATGGCCTCCTGGTACTGCACATCATAGGAACGTATGTTGTTGAAGGAGCCTCGGGTATTTTGAGGCACATATCCAATCTGTGTGCCAAGAATCTGCCGTCGCTCTTCCACACCAAGATGGGTGATATCCCTGCCATCCAAAACAATACTGCCTTTCTTGATATGGGCACCCAGCTGTTTGATGCCGAGGACCGCCTTGATCAGAGTGCTTTTCCCGCAGCCGCTCTCCCCGGCAATACAGACGATCTCACCTGGCTTCATTGCAAAGGACACTTCGGTAATGATTTTAAAGTCACCGTAAGTTACCGTGAGGTCATTGATTTCGAGTAAATTATTCGCCACGTTTACGCCTCCTTTGAGCTGGCAAGGTCGCAGACGCTCTCACCAAAGTAGTTGAACAGCATGACCGTCAACAGGATTGCCGAGGCCGGCGCAAACACCGCCCAGGGTGCCAGTTGCAGGTAGTTTCTGGATTCGCTGACCATAGCGCCCCATTCCGGCGTCGGCGGTGCAACGCCCAGCCCCAGGAAAGACAGCCCGGCGATGGACAGCATGGTCGTACCAATCTCCAACGTGGCGTTGACCAGCATTGGGCCGATCAGGTTGGGTACCACATGGGTGATGATAATGTGGGCATCACTGCAGCCTGTCAACCGGCAGGCATTGATAAAAGGCAGCTGCCGGATGCGCATGGCGTGGCTTCGGGCAAGTCTCGCATAAGAGGTCCAGCTGGTGATTCCGATGGCGATCATCGTATTGACCAGGCTTCCGCCCAGCATACCCGCCACCGCGATGGCCAGCACCAATTGCGGCACCGACAAAAGAATATCCGTGAAACGCATCACCAAATCGTCCAGCGCACCGCCATAATAGCCGCAAATCACCCCGACGACCGTCCCCACAAAGAAAGAGATAATCACCAGCATGATGGTGGCAAAAATCGAAGTGCGAGCGCCGGCCAGCAGACGGGAAAGCACATCGCGGCCCATATTGTCGGTGCCAAACAGATGCTGTAACGAGGGCGCTTTTCTCATCATCGCCGCATTCGTTTCCAAGGGATCATAGGGCAAAAAATACGGAGCGAAGAAACTCAAGACTAAAATCATTGTAACGACCACACCCCAGATGATCACTTTTCTCTTCAGTTTCAGCTGCTTTATCTGACTTCTACTTAGTTTTGGTTTTTCTGTTTTCATGATCCAACCTCTATTCCATTGAAATTCGTTTGTCAATGACATAGTAGCTTAAGTCTGTAAGCAGATTGATCAGTACCTGAAGGGTGGACAGAATCAACACCGCTCCCTGAACAACGGGATAATCCCGGGCTGTGATCGAGTTCATCATCAAGCTGCCGATGCCCGGCCAGCGGAAAATCATTTCCGTGACGACGCTGCCGCCGATCAGAACACGGATCTGGAGGGATACGATGGTAATGATGGATCCCAAGGAATTGTGCAATACATTTCTGAATAGGATGATCCGTTCCTTGACGCCGCGGGCATGCATACCGATGACATACTCTTCACTGAGCTGGCACATCACATCGGCACGGGTCTGTCTGGCAAATCTCGAGATCATGGGGATGGATAAAGCCAGGGTAGGCAGAAACATTCCCTTTAAGCTGGCCGTGGCAATGACCGGAAAGAACTTGACCTTGATACAGAAAAGAAACATCAGCAGCAAGGCGATCAGGAAGTTGGGCATGGCATTGCCTGTGAAGGTGAGGACGCGGACAATATTATCAAAGATTGAGTCTTTCTTGATGGCGGTGTAGACGCCGATGGGGATGGCGATCAGCACTGAGAACAAGGTGCTGGCGGCAGCCAGGGCCCCTGTGTAGCCCAATGCCTTCAGCAGCTTTACTGCGACGGGCTGATCATCCTTGAAGGAATTGCCGAAATCGCCTTGGGCGACGTTCACGACCCAGTCGATGTAGCGGACGAAGAATGGCCTGTCCAATCCCATCTCGTGCCGCTCTGCAGCCAGCAGTTCCGGCGTCACCGCACCGCCCTGTGAGGTTAATTTTTGCAGTGCAGGGTCACCGGGGGTCAGATACATGAGCGTAAACACCATCAGGGTGATGGCCACTAAAACCGGGATCAGTTTAATGATTCTCCTTAAAGAATACTTGAGCAAGCTCTTCACCTCATTAGAAAAAATTATTGCATAGGAACTTAGAATAATTGCATTCTAAGGGCTAACCGGAAATGGGCCGGAAATGTTTAAACTTTCCTTTGCTAAGGTGCCAATTCTATAATATGGATTATGCTGCTCTAACTCTTTCCTGTCGAATTGTTTGAAAGACGTTTATATTGATGCAAGACCGGTCTAATGGCCGATCTCATTGTATTCGATAAGATTACTGGGCCAGGTGATTGCATTCAGTTATGTAGTTTCCTGGTCATCCATCAGGATAAACAACCCGGAATATTGCCTATGAAATGGATTTTCAGCACGGCCGTGAACAGTCAATCGAGGCTCCATGTGCTGCAAGGATAATCCAATAATAGCATTAAAAAACAAAACCTGCACTTTCAATCCGCGTGAATTTATTTCCTTCATGATGCCTTATCGACGGATCCGCCATGACCATGACGGGTTCAGCGACAGAGCTCCGTTTTTGGGGGAATAATATGCTGCCGGAAGCCGGCAGCATATTATTCCATTGTATTTCTTTAATGACTATTTCTGAGCAGCTGTGGTATTAGCATTGACAGCATAAAACTCGTAAGGATTGTTCTCGGAGAAATTGGTCACGCCGGTACGCAAAACGGTGGTTCTGTTGTAGGTGACCAAGGGGCAGAAAACACTGGCATCAAAGTAATCTTGCACGATTTTATTGGCAAGCTCAGCACGCTGGGCAGGATCCACGGTGTAACGCAGCGTTTCGATTTCTTTATCGGTTGCTTCGTTGCCATAACCCGTGATATCCTGGTAGGAGCCTGATCTGATCACGCCGTCGATAAAGGTCATGGGGTCCGCCGTCTTGTCGGTGGTCATGCGATAGAAGCAAATGTCATAATTTTTGTCGGTCATGTAGGTTCCATCGGGATCTTCCACCAGCTTAACCTCCGAGGGGATGCCGAATTTGCCGAGTTGTTCCTGAATCAGAACCGCCATGCTGTCGATACTGCGGGCTGCATAGCAAGACAGGCCAATGGCGGGGATGGCGACGCCATTCTTTTCATAGACATTGTTGCTGTTCAGTTTATAACCGTCTGCTTCCATAATCTCTTTGGCCTTGGCAGCGTCCATCTTGGGCAGCGCCGCTTTACCGTAAGCAACCTCTTCGCTGAAGACACCGTAAGCGGGGGTCAGGGTGCCGCCCATGAAGGCGGTAATCGCTTCACGATCGATGACCATCAGAATGGCCTTGCGGACGCTTTCAGGAAGCTTGTCGGGATTCATGAAAATATAGGTCCTTGCCTGCGTCGGCACAATGGTCAGCTGATACTGGGCGGGGTCGCCTTTGAAGATTTCGATGTCGGTGGCGGACAGGCTGTCATAGGCATCAATTTCGCCGTTCTGCATCGCCATCAGCTTGGACTGTGCGTCACGCATTGAAAAGAACTTAACGCTGTCCAGGTTGACGGTGCCGCCCCAATATTTGTCATTGCGTTTCAGAGTGAAATCACCTTCGGGGATGAACTGATCCACAACGAAGGGACCGGTGCTGATGATGTTTTTGTCAAAGTCGGTGGTTGCATCCAGGTCCACCATACAAACCTCGGGGTTTGCCATTTCGTTTTTCAGGGTAGGCATGATTTGAGCCATGGTGATTTCCAGGGTTTTGTCATCTTTGGCTACCATTGTAAAATCTTTGTAGTATTTGAATCTCTTGTTGTTTTCTGCCAGACGTTCCAGGTTGCGTTTCACCATGTCGGCGGTCAGGGGCGTGCCGTTGGAGAAACAAATACCGTCATTCAGGGTCAGGGTAGCCACATTGTCCTTCACATCCAGGCTCTTGGCCAGCCAGGGTTCAACCTTCATGTCATCCGTGAGCCGGAACAGGGATTCGGTCAAGCCATACTTCTGATCGTGCCATGCAGTGTAATCCTTATGGGGGTCCATGGTGCTATACGCAAAACCTTCTACGGTATTCAGGGTACCTCCGGTGGTGGCCGCAGCCGTGGCGGTGGCAGTCGCAGTCGCGGTGGCGGCAGTATTACTGTTTCCGCACCCCGTCAGGGTGGCAAGTACCATTGCCACACATAGCAACCCAACAGCGAATTTCTTTTTCATCTTTTCTTTTCCTCCCCATTTTTCTTGGACTGTTTTCATTCCTTGAATGACTAGGCCCATTGACATCTTGATGGTGAGATGATCTGGTTGAATGGCTCTTGCAAGCACCGCCCCTTTCTGGTATGGGTTATTTTCAATTACTTTACATCCTCCACGTCGTCTTCGCCTGGATGAGCCGGCTTATTGTTCCTATATTTGGAACTGCATTCTTATATTTTGATAATAACACCCATATTATGTCCAAGTCAATGTGTTTTATTAATATTTTAAGCGGCAATTTTTTATATTCTGATATGGCTGAATCTTCAATTACTTGTGGAGACCTTGCCTTGCCGACGGGTTCCTTCAAGCGAGTTGATGGTCCTGTTCGGATGGCCCGGCCGTACAAGAAAAACACAGAAGGTTCATTCCCTCTGTGTTTTCTTTGCTTGTTTCCAAACGGTTTCATACAGCCGGAATCCTTCGTGCTGACTTGCAGGCATAAAGGATTCCTTCGCACCGCATGGTCCTGTTTGTGGTTTGACGCCACGCTCAGACACTTAGCAACCCGCGAAAACCTCTGGAAGCATAGTAGCTCTCCGCACCGTTGTGATAGACGAAAACGGTATCGTAGCGTCGGTCGCAAAATAGTGCTCCGCCAAGTTTTCTGATTGCATCCGGAGTTTTGATCCAACTGGATGTCTTGGTGTCGAATGATCCAAAACGCTGCAGTTCACGGTATTGGCTTTCCGTTAACATCTCAATGCCCATGGCGGCAGCCATGTCCATCGCATTGTAAAGCGGCTTATGCTCCTTTCTCGATTCCAAGGCTTGTCGATCGTAACATACATTTCTGCGTCCTGCAGGGCTTTCCGCCGAACAATCATAAAACAGATATTTCCCCAGGGTTTGATCGTATCCGATCACATCCGGTTCACCGCCGGTCCGCTCCATTTCATTGAGGCACCAGAGCTTATCGGGGTTCGCTTCAAGCCTCGCTTGGATTTGGTCCCATTCGACGCCCTGATGACGGTTCAGATGGTTCGCAAAACGGGATTTCAGCCGTCCTAGGATCTCAACCTGCTGCGCCCCTGACAACAGCCCTTGTTCTTCATGCATAGAACTACCCCCAATTTAATGAATCAGCCGTTCATGGACTGCTTATAGAATGGTGTTCCATTATTTTATGCAGTTTGACTTGCATCATCCGGTCTTTTCAGATCGGCTGAGCCATCCTTCCAAAACCATACCATACACGCCCCCTGCAATAAAGCTTACCGGATCCTGGAAATTGGTCGAGCAATAAAACGCGAAGGAGACCGCCAATCCCAGCCAAGCCCCGCGGTACAGCGCCTTGCTCCGGCTTGCGGCCTTCCAAGGTGCACCCACGGCCAATCCAAGGATCACACGATTATACCATAGGGAGAATACAAAGACCGGCGAGGCAGTGAAGCCAGACCGGATCGTTGCCCCGACAACACAAACAAGTCCGAGTAAGACACCGCCAATGAGAGATTCTTTCATTCTTTGGCTCATGTTCATCCCCCTCCTCGAATTCTTTTTTAAAAAACCAACTATGCAGAGTCATGGCTTTGTCAAGCAGCTTTTGTCTTCCGGTTCCAGATATCTCCGGGTCCACCAGCACATGATGCTTCATAGCCGCTTTTTCATGATATTGACGAATCTTCCTTTGCTGATCGGATGATGGCTGATGATGTCCCCGTTATAGATCATGCAGAAACTCCCGAAAGGACATGGGGATGCCTGCACGGATTCTACATCTTCAAGGTCGATGACTTGGACGGGGTTTTGAAATTGAACTTTGGCGGCTTCGACGATTTCCTGTACATTTTTTTCGGTGTACGGGCATTGGACAGAACGTAAAATGAACAGTCCATTGCCATACGCTTTCAGTTCCCTGGAGCGATCAGACTTGAATCTGGGTTTTTCTGCTTCGGCATCAAACTTTTTTACCAAAAGATGAAAATCGGGTTCAGCCTCATCGGCTATTTCAAACCCCAGCTTAATAAAAATTTCGTCATGCACCATAAAGGAGCCCTTCCTGGTGACCACTGCAACACCTTTCATTTTGGAGTCCCGGGCTTCCTGGATACATTCTTCAATAAGCGCAGTCCCATACCCCTTATCCTTATAGGCTTTCTTGAAACCCACAAAAATGCAGTGAATAAACATATAGCCCCTGGCCTTGACCGGCCGATGGGCATATTCTCCCGGAATATACTCCAGCATGCCCTGATATCCGCCTTTTTCGGATAGGATGATCTTAATTCGGAGCCCCTTGGGATAGTATTCCTTAAACCAGTCAATCTTTCTCTGAAGTTCCGGGTGTTTGTTGGTGTCTTTATATCCGCATACCCCATAATCCGCAATGTTTTCCGGGGTCAGGTCGATGATTTTATAATCCCCCATGATGCCACCTCCCTCACGCCGGCATATCGAATGGAGCTCATGATCCCGTTGCTCTACTGATCGTATTCATATTTCACAACAAACAGCTCTAAAAGGTTGTCGCCTGGATTGCCCAATTCCGTGTTGACACCTTTCGGAATATTGACCAGCTGACCTGCTTTGAAGGTTTTGGGTTCGTTTTCTTCGATGACCACACTTAACGTGCCTTGAGTTATGAGCGCATAGATTTGCGCATCCGTTGGGTGCTTCGGAAAAACTTTCCCCGGCGGTACAATCACATGGTTCATAAGAAGCTTTTCTTCTTTGAATATATTCTCAAAGATTTCTTGATCCGTTATTGAGTAATGATAAACCTTTTCCATGGTTTCGCCTCGCTCATCCCATCATTGTTTTTCATGTCCGATGAAAGTCGTATGTTTTCATAATCTTTTGAATTTTACATTCAATGCTTCCCCTTCAGTCTTTCTTGGATGGTACCTATATTATACCGCCCTATCAATCCTTATCCTATATATGTACGAAGGAGAAATGCGTCATTTTTTTATGCTTTTGATTTTCCGGCAAGGCAGCCATATAGGTTTCAACACGGAACGCATGGTTTTCCTCCTTCAATGGGATCATTGTACAAATCACTATATGGGCAAATAAGTGATGAGCAGTCCGCCGATGACCAAGCTTACCGCATTGGCAGCCACGGCATAGAAGACAGCTCTCCCCTTGCTGAATTCGCGCACCCAACGTGCAAAAACGATCATCTCCACAGCAAACACAATGACCTCACCGAATATATAGCCAAAAATCCAATAGGAGCCGATCATGGGTCCTGTTAATAATGCATTCAGGACACCTTGTGTCGCTAGATTAATCAGAACAAAGGCGAACCAGCTTTTCCGTTGTCTATAACCAAACAGAAAGAAAATGAAGCCCTCAAGGATAAGCGTCAGCAGTACCCGCACGGCAACCAATGCGGGTATCCGCCAGACGGGCTGCCCGCTGACGATCGTCTGCGACTTAATATCCAGTGTGAATAGATTGTTGTATGTGCGAAAGGATTCCGCGGGCAAAACGCATTGAAAACGCACCTCATCATATTCAACCGTCAACACGGCACCCTCGATGGACTTGCGTCCACCCGGATATGTATGATAAAAGAATCTGTAATAGGCCTCCCAGGCCTTCACTTCTTTATTCAAGAGGATTGGTTCAGTTTGCATGCCTTCCGAAAGCTGCAAGGATAGGGAGAGATCCGCAGGCGGCCTTAAAACAATGACGGTGAAGCCCGGCGGCTCTGCTGAATTCGCACGGGCTGATAAAGGATGGAACAAACACAGCAACACGGTGAGGATCATCATAAAACATCGTTTTCTGATCATGGCTTGGCCCCCTCTCGCCTTGAACGTCTATACGACCGTCTTCCGCAGCGCACTCATGACGATCAGCGCAATGTCGTCGTTGGTGTCGGAATTCAAAAACTCCACATCGTTAAAACCTAGATTCTCTTTTGACCATTTGGCCCAGGGCAGCCATATTTCTTTAGGCTCATCCATTTCATAACAGGCGGTGATTTCGACAATTCCGGTCTTTTCCCAAAGATGCCGCCACCAATGCCTGCTGTGAAAGCTGAACATCTCTGCCTCCCAATGCGCTTTGAGCGTATCGGGATAGCCTTTTTCAAATTCTCTTGTCAAACCCGGAACCACGATGCCGAATTGACCGCCGGCCTTCACCAGTTTTGAATAGGTGCAGGGAAAATACATTTCATCCGCTCCAAAATAATGGTAGCTGTCGATGGATATGGCAGCGTCGAAAAATCCCTCGGCATAGGGCAGCGCATGGGCCTCCGCATGGATGGGAAACACCCGATCGGCGACGCCCGCATCCTCAAAGCGTTTGAGGTTCTCTGTGGCGCTGATCCACAAATCATTGGCAAAGACCGTTACACCGAATTCTTTTGCCAAAAACACTGACGTAATGCCCTTTCCGCAGCCCAGATCGAGAACCTTCATCCCCGGCTTCAATTCCAGGTGTTCACACAATTCCTCGAGCAGCCACAGCGGATGAGGTCCCATCCAGTTTTCACTGACCCAATGGGCATCGTATGTTTCGGTTCTCGGATATTTTTTCATTCCGGGATCCTCCTCTTCTTATCAAGTAACTCGAGTGCGATGATCAGCTTACACCCGCCCTTTTCTTTTTGCTTATCATAGCCTCCCGTTTCCTTGCTTCCGGCATTTTTTCAATCGCATATCTCAATGCAGTTCTAGGCATGACATCCCTCTTGCTTAGCACATACTCATACACATCATCTTCATATTTGGTGCACAAAGACTTCAGCATCCAACCATACCCTTTTTGAACTAAGTCATCCGGATCAAGCAACAAGCGATCTGCAATTTCGAATATCTCTTCCTTAAACATGCCCTTTTTGGCCGGGATGATCAGTGAGACAGCCGAGGCACGCCTGACCCATCTGTTTTGAGATTGCGTCCAGTCTTTCATTTTTTCTATATAAAAAGGATATCTTTCCAAGAATGTTCCGATCGTATGGTTGCATAACGTATCGCAGGAAGCCCAGTTGGTCACGTAGTCATTGACCCATCGCTCGAACAGAAGAAAATCATCCTCAGTATATTGTTTATGGATCGCAAAGGCCCAATTGCAGGCAATAAAAGACTCTTCCATTATTCCGGAAACCCATAATTGCTCGCATAAATCAAATATTTCTTTTTTGGATAACTTCTCGATCGTTTTAAATGTCTGTTTGGCGATCTTTGAGACCATCATGGTTTTTACACCATACAGTCTAATTTCTTCTTTAAAAAATCTTTGACCGCTTTCCTGTGTCGTTTTGTCTGAATGAGTCATCAGCTCATGTCTCACCTGTTCAATCATGTCAGACATATCTTGCCCTCTCAATCTTTTCAACAATATTGCATGGGTCGAAATATTTGCATCTTCGATCCGTTCATCCTTATCAAATTCCCTTTTTGCAATGAAGCCATTTGGAAATTCCTTTAAATATATTCATTCTGGGCACAGCATCCATATATAACCTATATTCGTCTCCGAACTTGGCAAGGTTTTTCTTTTCTTCAGTGAAGGTCATACGATAACAACAGATATTAGCAACCATTGCCCCCAAAGCAACAGCCCAGCTTTGCCCCAACAAGATATGCGATAAAAACATGATCATGGCCCCAAGATACATAGGGTGGCGGACCAGTCCATAGGGTCCGCTGGTTATAAGTCCCTCTTCTCGATTTCTCTTAATATATAATACCGCAATGATGAACAATGCCGCGCCGATACTTAAAACGACAAGTCCCACAAGGGCAACCTTTTCGTTATGGGGAGGGTACAGATAGATGAGCACGCAATTCACAAACAGAATTGCCCCCGTTATTGTCATCAGAAAATTTTCTTTCGCTTTTTCCTTCACAGAAAACCCCTTTCGCTTAAATGGATATGTTCAATGGATTGGGTATACTTAGTCGGACAGAAAAGATAAGGTCATGCTAGAATAATCCTATGAGGAGATGAAAGCATGAGCACAAGACACGAACGTAGGACATTCAGTGAAGAGTTCAAGAAGCAAATGGTCCAGTTATACAACATAGGTAAACCACGGGCAGAAATCATCAGGGAATATAACCTGACAGCCTCGGCTTTTGACAAGTGGGTAAAAAGAATCAATGCCACCGGTTCCTCCAGGGAGAAAGATAACAGAACCCCTGAAGAACTGGAATTGCTACGACTGAGAAAAGAAAACAATCAACTCCGAATGGAAAATGATATTTTAAAGCAAGCGGCGCTGATATTTGCACAAAAGTCGAAGTGATCAGGCGGAATGCCCACAGATATTCAATATCAGCGCTCTGCAAGTGTTTGGAAATTGCCCGCAGCTCCTACTATTATGAACCCAAGGGGCGGATCGACGATAGCGTAATATTGCCTGAAGTCGAAGCTGCGTTTACCAATAACCGACGTGTATATGGAAGCCGAAAAATCAAGAAAGTCCTTGCCTGCAAAGGAATCCATATTTCCAAGCGAAGAATTTGCCGTGTCATGAAGCAACAGGGATGGGAATCAGCTTACGCCAAAAGCCGGTACCGCGTACATACAAACAAATGTAACGAGGCCTCAATTCCCAATGAATTAGCCCGGAATTTTGACAACCGGGAACAAAATGCCGTGATCGTAAGCGATCTGACTTATGTCCGGGTAAATTATAAATGGCATTATATCTGCATCCTGCTGGATCTTTTCAACCGCGAGATCATTGGATTCAGCGCCGGTGCCAAAAAGGATGCCCAACTGGTATATGATGCCTTTGCGACAGTGAAAATCGATTTGGGCAAAATACAGATGTTTCATACGGACCGCGGGAGTGAATTCAACAATCAACTGATTGATGAGATGCTGGATACATTCCAGACCAGACGTTCCTTGAGTCTTAAAGGTTGCCCCTATGACAATGCAGTGGCCGAATCAACATTCCGCATTTTTTAGGCTAAATTTGTGTATGGACGGAACTTTGACACCATTGAAAGACGGAGAATGGAATTGGCTGACTATGTCCATTGGTTTAACCATATCCGGATTCATGATTCGCTGGGCTATTTGAGTCCCTATACGTTTAAGGCAAAGACCTTATAGAAACTGTGCAACAAAGTGTTGACACACCAGATTGCCTAATACCTAAGCAGTCCAAGATTTTGTCCGTACCCCCCTCTCGTAAATTCAACATATAACTTAGTCTTTTAAGCACCCAATAGGAACAACGAGAACACCATCATCACGCTTATACCCTAACTTCGTTCCTGTAAGAATCATCAGAAACGATGGCTTATTCATTTTCTCAATATCAATGATCTCTGAAAATATTTTTAGATTCTTAGCGGCTTTATCAAGCTCATTAGACCCAAGTTTAATTTCTACTGCCCCCCATCGTCCATCCCTGAGCACAACAACAGCATCACATTCCAAACCACTTTTATCTCGGTAATGATAAACCTTCCCACCCAATGCTTCAGCATAGATTCTCAGGTCTCTTATACATAGAGATTCAAACAAATAACCAAATGTATTAAAGTCCGCTAATAACCTCTCATGATTAATACCTAATGTTGCGGTGGCAATTGAAGGGTCAACAAATTGTCTCTTTGGTGATACCCTTAATGGAGTCGCTGAACGAATAGACGGATTCCAAGCCTCTAAGTCTTCCACAACAAATAATCTTTGAAGCACATTCAGATATGACTGAATCGTTGGTCTCGAAATTGATTCATTCTCTCCACCTTCCATATCTTTTACTAATACTGAATAATTAGCCTCTGTTGAAATATTGCGGGATAACGATCGTAGTAAAGCAAACATCTTATTTGGATTTTTCTCTTTACCATCAACTCGAGAAGCATCAAACTGAATAATTGAGTCTACATAGTCTTGTGCTCTCTTAAATGATGATTCTGATTTTGACGTGACTGAGGCGGGCCATCCCCCTCTAACTATTGACTTAGCAATTTCTTCAATCTCAAGATTGCTTATTGAACCAACATTATAATCCTGTTCAAAAAGCGTTTTGAGACTTATCTCACCAGAAGATTCATTAGACTCAAAAAGACTCATCGGACGCATCTTTATTCTTGAAATCCTTCCGGTTCCGGTATGTGAGATTTGCTCATCTAAGATAGGATTCGCAGAGCCAGTTAAAATGAACTGGCCCTCCTTACCTCTCATATCTACTTCATGTCTTACTGAATCCCAGAGGACTGGAGCAACCTGCCACTCATCGATTAATCTTGGGGTTTCACCTTTCAATAGCAATGACGGCTTTATACTAGCCGCTTGAATATTGCTTTCTCTTGTATCTGGATCCTGCATATATAGGATACTTTTCGACTTATTTACAGCAGTCCATGTTTTTCCACACCACTTAGGTCCTTCAATCAATACTGCACCAGCAGATTCCAATGCTTCGTCTAATAATTTATCTGCGATTCTCGGATAGTATTTTTTCATGATATCACGCCTCGTATAATATATTTGATCACATTGTGATCGATTGTTATTTAAGTAGGGATATCCTAATGCCAAAATACACTATTTTATGCTTTGGCGCAATATCGTTTTACATTTTGGCGTGATTTTATTTTACACTTTGGCTTGTTTTATTCTATAGTTTGCATCAATTTCGTTATATCTTCAGTATTGAACCCATCATCATAATATGGCCAAGAGAGGCTCGCATTTAAAAGATCAGAACACGAAAGGAGGTTAACTTAGTTTTTCAAAATCGTGTCTTGACTTTGGGGGGCACCATATGGAGCCTCCCTCGTTATAATTTACGGGAACATAGGATGCTATCTTTTTTTTCTTTTATCAAATCGGTGTCCATCCTATGGTCATATTTAGATATGCAAATGGAATAGACATACTCCGCAAATTCTTTCACTACACTCTGATTACATAGGGATGCTTTTCTTCCGATAATTTCCAGCGCCTCAAATAATGATAAGATAACTGATATGTCTGCCTTGCCGTAGTGAATGATTTGGTGAAAGGTATAATAAATATCTTTGCGAAAATCCAAACTTTCATAAATAATTGCCGCCTTCGATTCGTCCGATTGAATTAGGGTGCAATGACCATCAATTCCCGCTAATTTCCCAAGCAACACTCCTAGCATCCTTGTGCAGCGGATTGCTGTGTAAGGATCATTGATCCCTGTAGAAATAGCCCTCAATGATATCTCGATGATTTTCTGAAGTGAAAATTTATAATCATTATATGCATATCTTTCATCTCCTACAGAGAAACAAGCTGATAATTGATTGATTAGGTCCTCATCCTTTTTACCTTCAGGATAATAAAAGACACCAATCCTTTGCTTCTCCGACAGATAATCTCCAATACCCGAATCAATAAATATTTTGCAATCCAAGTCTTTTATTAAATTCCAAATCAGATCAAAGTTTATAAAATCTAAGTAACCGCTTTTTGTTGAGAATATACCAATTTGCGAATCATACTGATCAAAACTGTACATATCGATTCGCTTCTTGTCTTTTAAGAATGAAATTGTATTTTCTATAGTTTGATTTGATTCATTATATAATCTTTCAATCAGTTTATTGGCTTGTATCGATGAGGACACGGTGTATACAAAAACGACAAAGCATATAATGCAAAGTATGGAATATATTACTGCGACCGTTGCACTAATCACTAAATAATTATTTAAATTTACATTTCCCATAAATAACAACGTCGTGATGCAGTAAAAGAACCCTCCCACATATATTCCCAGAACTTTCATGGTGATTTTATTCGTCAAGAAATTTTCAACAACACGGGGGGAAAATTGAGAGGAGTACATCGTCAGAACAATTAAAATAGTGGAAAAGGTAAATGTTGTGATTGTCAACAGAACTCCAGCCAACATCCCCAATATCTGTTTCGCCAGATCGACTGTAGTAAACAATAGGGCTGGAATATATTGTTGAATTGGCAACGTTCTATTATCTATCAAAATAATAATCATCGACAAAAATAAAGCAATCAAAACATATCCGCTTAAACCAATCCATATTTTGTTGTTTTTGTAGGATGCAATTATCTTTTGAAACATAATCTCACCCCCCCTTCATTGCCTAAGTTCCCGGAAATCATGATCTGTAAATTGTTTAGGTTGCGTTTTAAAATCATGCATCATGATGCAACTCCTTCATATCCAACAGAATTTTCCTTTGAAGCTGACATTTTATGAACACAACCACAATGGCGGGATCAAATTGAGGGCCGGAGTATCTCAGAATTTCTTTGATCGCATCTTCATGGCGCATTGCTGCTTTGTAACTTCTTTCACTGGTCATTGCATCGTAAGAGTCCGCAACAGCAATGTCTCCAATCAGCCTTAACCTTCGAATCGGCTTCTTGGACAGCGATTGCATAGTCAGTTCTAATCTGCTCTCGTCGTCCCTTCGATCCTTTCAAGGTACACCTACCTTCGCTTCGCTGCGGTATGCGGGTTGCGCCTCTAAGTTCGTTGCCTCACTAAGAGTGCGCCATCAAGGTACACCTACCTTCGCTTCGCTGCGGTATGCGGGTTGCGCCTCTAAGTTCGTTGCCTCACTAAGAGTGCGCATACCTCCACGTGACTCGTCTGAGGAAACATGTCCACCGGCTGCACGGTCTTGATCTCATACGCTCCCCCGGCGATGATCCGCTTCAGGTCCCGCACCAAGGTTGCCGGGTCGCAGGAAACGTAGACGATCCGCTTCGGCGCCGCTTCCAGCACGGCATCGATAACGGCTGGTTCACAGCCCTTGCTGGGCGGATCCATCACCACCACATCCGGCAGTCCGGCGGCTTCCCGTCGCTTCTGCGCTCTGCTTTCTGCTTCGGCCGCGTTCTCCATCAAGGCCTCTTCAGCCAGAACTGCTTCCGCGGCGGTCTTGGCCATTTTCTGCCAGCGGGCTTCCACTTTTTCGGCAAGCGCGCCCGTTTCCTCCTTGCTTTCTTCCGCGGCCGGATGAAGCAGCTCAGGCAGGACGCTTTCGGCGAGGCCGGTCTTAAATTTCACGTTATCGATCTTATTAAGACGCGCGTTGGTCTGTCCGTCCTTGACCGCCGACGAAACCGATTCGATGGCCAGCACCGATTGAGCCTTGGCCGCCAAGTACAAAGCGATGGTACCGGCTCCGGAATAAAGGTCCCAGACCCGTTCCTTTCCGGTCAGGCCTGCCAGCTTCAATGCCTGATCATAGAGCACCTTGGCTTGGGCCGTATTCACCTGGAAGAAGGATTCCGCCGAAATCCCGTAACGCACCTTGCCCAAATGCTCCATCAGGCTCAGACTGCCCCAAAGGGTTTCCGGTTTACCCTCCAGCACCGGCCCTTCCTTCAGGTCGGACGTCAGCCAGCCGATGCCCAGCAGCAGTGGCTTGGGCACAGGGGCCTGGGGCGGCAGGCTTTTGGGATCCTTGGGGACAAAGGTTTTTAAAAATTCTGCCAGCCAGGCCGGTTTTTCGCCGGCGGCGATCAGCACCAGAATCAGCTGGCCTGTGGTTTTGCTTTCCCGGATCATGATGTGATGCAGACCTCGGGCTCCGATTTCAGACCCCGCCTGCTCCAGCCAATAGCTGATGGCCTGGATCAGGCCGTTAACAAGCTCCGAGAACAAACCTGGGCAGCCGCTGCCGGCCACCACCCGGCTTTTGCTTTGATAAAATCCGATCTTGACCTTGCCTTCCTGTTTCTGCACCGCAAACAATCCCTTGTTGCGGTAGCCCCAAGGCGCATGGGCGCCCAGCACCGGCAAGACCTCGACCTTTGCGCTCTCTTCCCGGCCAAGGCCCCGGAAAGCCCGCTCCACAATATCGTGCTTGATCTGCAGCTGATGCGCGTAGTCGGCATGCTGCAGCTGGCAGCCGCCGCAGGACCCGTAATAAGGGCAACGGGGTTCGACCCGATGTTCCGAGGGGGTCAGCACCTTTTTCAGCTCCCCGAAGGCCACTTTCCCCGGGCCGGCCTTTTTAGGCCGCCTCGTGCCCCTGCCTGACGAAGTTCCGTTTGCCTCTTCCTCAATCTTATAAAGCACCGTTTCCCCCTGAAGCGCGCCGGGAATAAAGCTGACTTGCCCTTCCCCCCGCACCACGCCGGCTCCCTGGTGGCTGTAACCGCTGATGGTCCCTTTTTGCTCGCTCATGCCTAACCTCCTGCAATCAATTGAATGTTTGATCCGTAGACGTGTCTTTCACACGCCGACATTTTTTTGCGTATGTATGTGAAAAAAGCCCTTCACATAAGGAAATATTGTGATACAATAAGTTCTAGCATTTTTTGATAACCAGTTATCGATTTTGACGATAACCGGTTGGTCTGCTCCATATTTCCGATTATACCATACTAAGGAAGATGCATATGATCGAAATCTCTCATCTATATAAGGAATATCAAGGGGACCAGCATAAGATCCAGGCCCTGGAGGACATCAACCTGACCATCCAGCCGGGCGATATCTTCGGCATCATCGGTATGAGCGGCGCCGGCAAAAGCACCTTGATCCGCTGCATGAATCTATTGGAGAAGCCCACCAGCGGCAGCATCCGGATCGACGGCCAGGAAATGACCACCCTCACCGGCCAGCAGCTGCGCCAAGCCCGTAAGCAGATCGGCATGATTTTTCAGGGCTTTAATCTCCTGATGCAGCGGACGGTCCTGGACAATGTGGCCTTCCCTTTGGAGCTTAGCGGCACGCCCAAGGACGAGATCCGGCAGCGCTGCCTGGAGATGCTGGAACTGGTCGGTCTCCAGGAAAAGGCCAACGCCTATCCCTCCCAGCTGTCCGGTGGCCAGAAACAGCGCGTCGCCATCGCCAGAGCCCTGGTGACTCATCCCAAGGTGCTCCTCTGTGACGAAGCCACCTCCGCTTTAGACAGCCTGACCACCCGCTCCATCCTGGAGCTGCTGAAAAGCCTCAACCAGCTCCTGGGGGTCACCATGGTGGTCATCACCCATGAGATCAGCGTGGTCCGCAATCTTTGTAATAAAACTGCCGTTATCGACAGCTCCCACATCGTGGAACAGGGACTCACCTCCGAGGTCCTTTCCAACCCAGCGGTGGATATCACCCGGGACCTGGTGGCGTTTGAGGGGGTGGTTCGTTCATGCTGAATTCTTTTCAGACTTACCTGCCCCTGCTGATCAAGGGTACTTTGGAGTCGGTCTACATGACCGTCGCCTCCACGCTGTTCGCCTATCTGATGGGTCTTCCGCTAGGCCTCCTTGTGGTCGCTTCAGAGGCCGGCGGCGTTCTGCCCATGCCTAAGCTGAACCGGGTCCTCCAATGGATCGTTAATATCGGCCGTTCCATACCCTTCATCATTCTGCTGATCGCCATCATCCCCTTCACCCGCTTCGTGGTAGGCACCAGCATCGGCACCAACGCCACCATCGTTCCTTTGGTCATTGCAGCCACCCCCTTTGTGGCGCGACTGGTGGAAACCTCCGTCAACGAACTGGATAAAGGCGTCATCGAAGCCGCCCAGGCCATGGGGGCCAGCCCCTGGCAGATCATCACCAAAGTCATGCTGCCGGAGTCCATCCCTTCCATCACACTGGGTGTCTCCATCACCGCCATCACCCTGGTGGGTTATTCCGCCATGGCTGGCGCTGTGGGCGGCGGCGGGCTGGGCGACCTGGCCATCCGTTACGGCTATCACCGTTACCAGACGGATGTGATGGTCATGACGATCCTGCTCCTCATCATTTTGGTTGTGATCCTGCAATCCGCAGGCTCCCTCATCTCCAGGAAGCTGGACAAACGCAGCCGCTGATCCGGCGCGAATCCATTGGTATCCTTCTCCATCCCGGAGATAAGATAAAACATATTAAGCCGGTCAACCGGCAGCACAAAGGAGTGTCCATCGTGAAAAAACAGCTTAAAACTCTGGTCGCCTTGTCTTTGATTGCTTTACTGAGTCTCGGACTCATGGGCTGCGGCAATACCTCTCAAGCCACAAGCACCGCAGCGGCCGCAGGCACCGCCGAAGCCAAACCTGAAGCCGTTACCCTGAAGATCGGCGCCTCCTCCACCCCTCACGGCGAGATCCTCTCTGCCATCAAGCCTTTGCTGGCAGAAAAGAACATCAATCTGGACATCGTGGAATTCGACGATTACGTCCTGCCCAACACCGCCCTGGAAAACAAAGAGCTGGACGCCAACTACTTCCAGCACCTGCCCTATCTGGAAGACTTCAACGCCAAAAACGGCACCAATCTGAGTTCTGCCGCCGCCATCCACTATGAGCCCATGGGCATCTATGCCGGTCAGGTCAAAAGCCTGGCAGACCTCCAGGACGGCGCCACCATCGCAGTCCCCAACGACGCCACCAACGAAGCCCGCGCCCTGCTTCTGCTGGAACAGGCCGGCCTGATCAAGGTCAAAGAAGATGCCGGACTGCAGGCCACGGTGCTGGATATCGTCGAAAATCCCAAAAATATCAAGATCCAGGAACTGGAAGCCGCCCAGGTCAGCCGTGCGCTGCCGGACGTGGCCATGGGCATCATCAACGGCAACTACGCCATCCTCGCCGGCCTGAAAGCTTCCGACGCCTTGATGTCTGAAGATAAGGATTCCGTCGCAGCCCAGACCTTCGGCAACATCATTGCCGTCCGGACCGGCGATGAAAATAACGAAAACATCAAAGCTCTGGTGGAAGCCCTGAAAAGCGACACCTGTAAACAATTCATCGAAGAAAAATATCAGGGCGCCGTCGTTCCCCTGTTCTAGAACGAACTGTAATCCTTACCGAATAATAACCAAACCGCTTCTTAATTAGAAGCGGTTTTTCTTTTCAACCGATCGGGTTAGTGGTAAGATGAATTTTAAGATTACATCCAATGATAGGGGGCATTCCATGAACATCTGGCATGATATTTCTCCGAAACGCATTTCCGCCAATGACTTTTATGCGGTGATCGAAATCACCAAAGGCGACAAAACGAAGTATGAACTGGACAAGGAAACCGGCTTCATCATGCTTGACCGGATCCTTTATACCTCCACCCATTATCCGGCCAACTACGGTTTCATTCCCCGGACCTATGCCGACGACCTGGACCCCTTGGATGTGCTGGTCCTTTGCTCGGAGGCGATCCACCCCCTGGCCTTGGTCCACTGCTATCCTATCGGTGTCATCACCATGATGGATAACGGCTATTCCGACGAAAAGATCATTGCCATTCCTTTCAAAGATCCTGTCTATAATACCTATACGGACATCAGCCAGCTGCCCAGGCATATCTTCGATGAAATGTCCCACTTCTTCAAGGTCTATAAAGCGCTGGAAGGCAAAGATACCGCCATTGAGGAGACCAAAGGCGCTGACACGGCCATCGAAATCATCCAGAAGGCCATCGACCATTACATCGAAAAGTTTTGCCGATAAGCCGTTGGGAGGACTGAAAATGAAACATCCGCTATTACCGGGCCATTGCCCCGTGACGGTCGGTCTGGTCTGCCTGTTCCTGGCCGGCATACTGCTTTCAGGCTGCGGCGTCAAAATCACCGGTCCCGCCGCATCCCAAAGCACGGCGGCCACCGGAGCACCCTCCGGCGACAGCGGCACCGCTGCAGGGAGTCAGCCGGCCGAAACCACACCTTTCTCCGCATACACCTTTCAAGAAAAAACCATCGTCCTGAAAGGCTACGATACAGCAGCCGACAAGACCCTTTCCTATCCCTACGACATCCCGGCCGGCGCGGTCACCCATCTGGGCACCGTCCTGGAGGCTTACAATACGGTTTTCAAGCTTCCTGTGCTGGGCGGGGATCTCATCACCGCTAAGGCGATCACGCTGGATGCTGGCACCCTGCATATGGATTTCACCCAAAGCATCTACGGCAATTACGGTAGCGGCACAGAAGCCGCTCTGATCGAGAATTTATTTTGGTCTTATTTTAATAACATGCCTGAAATCGAGAAAATCTATATCAGCGTCGAAGGGACCCCCTATGAAACCGGCCATATCATGTTTGCCTTGGACGAGGCCATCCTTCGGCAGGACTATGCTTCCTCCGCCAACCAATAATCCGGTATGATGGCATCCCATCAAAATATTTGGCTCCGGCGGTCACATCCCGCTGGAGCCAAATCCGCCTTCACCCCGGACGGTATCGTTCAATTCAGACACTTCCGCTAAGCTTGTGGGCAGCACCGGAGCGATCACCATCTGGGCAATCTTCATCCCCTTTTCGATTTGAAACGGTGAACGGCCGTGATTGATCAGGATCACTTTGACCTCGCCCCGGTAATCCGCGTCGATGGTTCCGGGAGCATTCAGCACCGTTACCTGATGCTTCAGGGCAATGCCGCTGCGCGGTCTGACCTGGGCCTCCGTGGCGGCGGGCAAAGCCATGGCGATGCCTGTCCCCACCAGGGCGCTTTCCCCCGGCTGCACCGTGACGGCCTCCGCTGCAAACAGATCATAGCCCGCGTCCGTGGGATGGGCCTTGCTGGGCAGCAGCGCATCCGGGTCAAGCTTCATAATTTGAATCGTATTCATCCTTATACCCCTTTGTCAAAATTGTATGGGTTTCTGTATTATGATACAATAAATTATCATCGATGGATAGTTTTTTTAGGCAGCCCTGTCCTTCTGCGAAACAAAATGAATGGAGGAATTCCCATGGAAAGTGCCGTCAAGGATATTACCGCTCTTTTTGGATCCCAGGTTTTCAATGATTCCGTCATGCAGGACCGACTGCCAAAGCACATCTACCAGTCTTTGAAAAAGACCATGGAAGAAAGCCTCCCTCTGGATGAAAATGTGGCCGATGTGGTTGCCAACGCCATGAAGGACTGGGCTTTGGAAAAAGGCGCCACCCACTACACCCATTGGTTCCAGCCGATGACCGGCATTACTGCGGAAAAGCATGATGCCTTCATCACCCCGGTGGGTTCCGGCAAAGTCATTATGGACTTCTCCGGCAAATCACTGGTCAAGGGTGAGCCGGACGCCTCCTCCTTCCCTTCCGGTGGCCTGAGAAGCACCTTCGAGGCTCGAGGCTACACGGCCTGGGACCCGACCGCTTATGCATTCGTCAAGGACAAAACACTATGCATTCCAACGGCGTTTTGCTCCTACGGCGGCCAGACGCTGGATAAAAAAACACCGCTTCTCCGCTCCATGGAGACCATCAACCGCCAGGCTCTCAGGATCCTGCGTCTTTTCGGCAATCCCGCCGTCCATGTCCATACCACCGTCGGCCCGGAGCAGGAATATTTCCTGGTGGACCTGTCGCTGTTCAACCAGCGCAAAGACCTGAAAGTGACCGGACGGACCCTTTTCGGCGCCAAGCCGTGCAAAGGCCAGGAGCTGGAAGATCATTATTTCGGTACTCTGAAGCCCCGGGTTGCCGCCTTTATGCAAGAGCTGGACGAGGAGCTGTGGAAGCTAGGGATTTATGCCAAAACCGAGCATAACGAAGTGGCGCCCGCACAGCATGAGCTGGCGCCCATTTTCACCAACTCCAACATCGCCACAGACCATAACCAGCTGACCATGGAATACATGAAAAAAGTAGCGCTCCGCCACAATATGGCCTGCCTGCTCCATGAGAAACCCTTTGCGGGCATCAATGGTTCCGGGAAGCACAACAACTGGTCTATGTCTTCGGACGACGGCCAGAACCTGCTGGAGCCCGGCGATTCGCCCGAAGAAAACGCCCAGTTCCTGCTGTTCATCTGTGCCGTGGTTAAAGCCGTGGACGATTATTGCGATCTGATGCGGGTGGCTGTGGCCACTGCAGGAAATGACCACCGGTTGGGCGGCTATGAAGCACCGCCGGCCATTGTGTCGATTTTCCTGGGAGACGAACTGACTGGCATTCTCGACGCCATTGAAACCGGCATTCCCAATAAGGCAACCCTGGGCGGCTTTCTGGAAATCGGGGGCACAGCCCTGCCCAAGCTGCCAAAAGACACCACGGACCGGAACCGCACCTCGCCCTTCGCCTTTACCGGAAACAAATTCGAATTCCGCATGACCGGCTCCGGCTCTTCTATCGCCGGCGTCAACTTCATCCTCAACACCATCGTTGCCGAGGTTCTGGAACAGTTCGCCGATGAGCTGGAAAAGGCCGAAGACTTCCGTGCCGCCCTCAACGCGCTGATCCGCCGAACCATCAAGAATCACAAACGTATCTTGTTTAACGGCAACAATTATTCCCAGGCCTGGGTGGAGGAGGCTGCCCGGCGCGGCCTGCCCAACTATCCCTCGGCCATTGACGCGCTGCCCCGCTTTGCGGATCCCAAAAACATGGCCTTGTTTGTGAAGCATAAGATTTTCACGGAACAAGAGCTGAAATTCCGAGTAGACACATTGATCGAAAGCTACTCCAAGATCATTCATATGGAAGCCCTGACCATGCTGGACATAGCCCGTCAGGAGATTCTGCCGGCCTTGATCGGTTTCGGCGAGCAAATCAGCCAAGCCCTGCTCAGCAAACGGGCTTGTGCCCTGGACTTGGATGTCTCCGCCGAAGAGAGTCTTTTAAAGAAGCTATCCGCGGATACATCCATCACGGGCGCCGCCATCGAAGCCCTGGATCAAGCCCTTCAGACCGTGTCTTCCATAAAAGACCCCCTGCTGCATGCCCAAGCCTGCCGCAAACAAGTGGTTCCGGCCATGGATGCGCTCCGTGCGCCCGTCGATCGTCTGGAACTGATTGTGGCAAAGGAACACTGGCCCATGCCCACCTATTCCGAATTGCTGTTCAGCACCTGATTTTTCAGGGCAGACCATTCATAACCATAAAACAAGCCGTATGGATTGATCATTCCATACGGCTTGTTCGCGTCTTAAAGGTCCTGGTTGTTTCTCATCTTCATATCCACCGGGCAAGTATCGATGACCCGGTCCTCCCGGACCAGCAACATCCGGTCCGCCAAATTGGCCACCGGGCAGGCGTGATTCGGAATGATCCGCACTTGGTCTCCCACCCTCACGTCCGTATGCCCATGGATCCGAATCCTCCCCACCTCTTCGGAAAGACTGAAAAGCGACAGCTCCGGATGCCCGAGGATCCTGCCATAATCCGCCGCCGCCGAGATTCCATGGGCCCCTTGATCCAACGCCAGACATTTGCTGCCGGCATCGATCATCAAAAGGTCTTCTGAGGGGTTGGCGACGACCGTCGCCAAAACCGTCAGGGCGCATTGACGCTCCGGGATCTCCATGATCCGGATCTGGGTTTGGTCATAAAACACATAATTGCCCGGGCGCAGCGTATTGATAAGATCATCTTCGCCATCCGCCATAAACGTGGGCGTGCTGCCCGTGGCCACGAATTGGATTTCCAGCCCTGCCGCCTTCAGCTCTGCATAGGCGGTCTTTATCGCCCCCGCCGCATCCTTTGCCACTTGATGTGCCTCTGACCGGTTCGCGGCGCCATAGACCTGTCCGGGATGGGTACTGATTCCGATCAGCTGAAGGCCGGGGAGCTGCCCGATGATCCGTCCCACGGCGCCGGCTCGCTCAGGCAGAACCCCAAAGCGGTGCAGCCCGCTGTCAATGATCATCAGGACTTCCTGCAGGGGACCATTGGGCAACGCCTGTGTATAGCGAAGCCAGGCCTCACTCAGCTGCCGGGCATTCGCTTCGCCATCCACACTGAGGATCAGTCGCCCCATCCGGCCGATGTCCAGTGCGCGCCTCAGATTGGCCTCTCCGGCCACCGGATAGGCGTACATGACAGGTCCCAGGTCCTGTTCCAGGAGAATCTGGCTTTCCTGCAGCGTGCCGGTCAGAAATCCCTGGGCCCCCGCCGCCTTCTGCATACGTGCGATGGCGGTGCTTTTATGCGTCTTGGTCATCGGCCATAGCTGCTTATGGTGTTCCCCGGCGTACGCTTGAAACGCATCGATATTCGCCTTGAGCTGATCAAGCTCCGTCAGCCAGCAGGGCGTTTGGAGGTCCTTGATATCCATGACCGCACCACGACCTTTCGGTATTTTATCTTATTTTATTGTATCATCGTGATATATCTGCTTCAAGATAACTGCATATTCCCGCAGTTCGTTGTCCTTGGGATTGACAAATAGAGCGAAATTGATCCGGCCCAGCAAATGCCGCAGATAGTTGCTCCGGGGTTCTCCGATATGCTCCAGATGAGAATCCAACCCAAATTTCTTGATGTAATGCATCTGCTGGCGAATGGCTTTCCGGGTCTTCTTCGGCACCTGCATATGGTGGTTGACCACGATGCCGGTCACTTCCTGGCACGCGTTGGTCCTGGCAACCCGGGTCTTCTCTGGATTCAACCGGAATCCATTTTCAAAGACGCTGCGGCTGACATAAGTGATCAATGCCCGAACGCTATGGTTGCCGGAAAAGGTCAAGTCGTCGGCATATCGCGTATAGCGCCAACCGTTTTCGGCACAATAACGGCTGACCCTTTGATCAAAGTCCTTCATCCGCAGATTGGATAAGCAAGGACTGGTGGGTGCGCCTTGGGGAAGCACGCCGTTCAGGCAGCAAAGATGCGCCAGGAAGGAAGCCACGTTCCTCTGGTAGCCCATTTCTTCGAAGATCCTGTAGATATCATGGATTTTGACCGACGGAAAAAAGTCCTTGATATCCAAGGTGACCAGCGCTTTCTGGGCACGGTGGTACCGGGCATTCTGCTTCAGGTTCCTGCCTTTGACGTAAGCTTTGGCATAGGGACTGACGGACGCCTTGGAAAGGATCTCTTCCAGGATCCAGCGCTGAACCTTTTTCAAGTCCGGCAGGGGTTCATGAATCTCCCTTTCCTTGCCGTTGGCCTTCTGAATGGTGAAACGCCTGTAAAAATGCTCCGGAGCATACGCCATCTTGCAAACATAGCTATGCTTCAGCCCCATCAAGGCGGATGCATGGGAGGGCTGGGCGATGACCGGCATGTTTTGATCAAAAAGGTTTTTCGCATACGACAAATAAGCAGAAACAAAAGCATCGTCTTTTTTCTGCTTAAAGGCTTCCTGAATCATCTTCTCTTTGTATTTTTCCCAATCCATCCGATCCCCCCGCTTCCTCCTATGGCCTCTGGCGGACTGTATCACTAAAGATTTCCGAACGCCATTGAAAACGCAGGTTTTCAATGGTGGGGCGAAGCAGGGCTCCGCCTGCGAGCGGCGGGCATGGATTCCGGATGAAGCACGGAGTGCAGAAGACGGAAATGCCCGCCGGGCTTGAAAGACAGTTCCTTAACGATTGACGACTCGCCAATCACGTATCCTTACGAATACATTCTGATACAGTCCGCCAGAAGCCATATTTATTTAGGAAGCACGACCTTTGTCCTGCGGATGGGTTTTTCATGGAACGCGGTTTGAGGCATGATCCATCTCTCCGAGCCCCGGAGAATGCGTTTATTCTTTTTGCGTGGCGCAGCGGCTTGGTTCAGTTTCATAAACACTTCCTTCCTGCATCCCATGAATGGCGTTATTTGCTGAATTTTCTGCATTTTTATAATATCACGATTTCCGTATTTTGACTAGAAGGTTTTGCCTATTATGACTGGGTTCCCTGCCGGGGAGCCGGCGCATGATGCCTATGTGCGTTCACAGCAGGGCCTTCCGTTTCCGGAAGGCCCTGCCCCTTATGCTTCTTCAATTTTGAACTTGTTGACCACATCGCTCAGACAGCAGGTCGTCTGTTTGATTGCCTCGATGTTGCCGTTGATCTGCTGCAGCATCGCAGTTTGCTCCTCAATGGCGGCAGCGGCCTGACAGCTCCCTGTGCTAAAGCTCTTGGATATCTCATCCAGGTCCTGCACTTGATGAACGGCGCCCCGGCACGCTTCTTCGATCCTGTGAATGGCTGCCAGGATCACCTGCGCCCTCTTGGTTACCGCGAAGCTGGAGTTCTGGAGTTCATTCAGATAGGCATCGACCTGCTGCACGGTGCTGACGCCTTCGCTAGCCTGTGCGGCCCCATCCTGGATCGCCCGGATCGCAAGATCGATCTCTGCCTGCATGCGGACCGCGATCTCTCGGATCTGTTTGCTGGCTTCATCGGACTGTCCCGCCAGCGCTTTGACCTCATCCGCCACCACAGCAAACCCTTTGCCATGCTCTCCGGCCCGAGCCGCTTCGATGGCGGCATTCAGCGACAATAAATTCGTCTGCCTTGTGATTTTGGAGATCGTATCCGAGAACGAACGGATCTCTTTGGATTTTTCCCCCAGCTCTTGAATGATCCCAGCGGTTTGTTCCACCGTCCGGTTTACGGTCATTACCTTTGCCATGGAGGTTTTGAAGATTTCCATCGCTCGGACGGCATTGGCGCTGGCCCTCTCGGAGGATTCCGAAACCTGTCCCGCATGATCCGCGGACATCGTCACCTGCTGAAATACTTCATCCATAGACTTGGATACCTGCTCAACCCGCTGAGCCTGCTGAGATGCGCCGTCGGCGATCCCGGTGATCACGCGGCTGATTGCATCGGCAGCTTGGCCGGCTTCGCTGAAGCATTGGTTCAGGTCACTGATTTCCGATACCACGATGCGCGTGTTGTGCTTGATCTCGTGAGTAATGGATACCAAGTTCCCGGTCATCTTCTGAAAGGTTTGAGCCAGAATACCGATCTCGTCCGTGCCTGCTTTTTCAAAGGTGACCGTCAAGTCCCCGTCTTTGATCTGTTCCGCCTTGGCTTTGAGCCGGCTCAGGGACCGGACGAGAATGATGGATAAGCCTTCACCGAAAAAGAATCCCAACAGGATCACGCAGAAGATGATCAGGGCAAGACGCTTCTTAAAAACTTCAAGCTGGTTCACCATCTTGCTGGCATCAAAATCCGCCCCCAGGATCCCGACAATGCGGCCAGAGGGATCTTTGATGGGAATATAGGCGGAAATCAAGCTTCCCCAGTCACCGGAATCCATCTCATAGCCGGAGGCACCCTGGAAACAGGCCATCATGACCTCGGTGATCTCATCCTCCGGTTCGCCCAGGGACGATATTTCCTCATCCCCCTCGAAGGTGCCGTCCACGACGTAGACATAAGCGTCGGGAGCGGTCTGACGCATCGTATAAAGATAAAGCAGACCGGTGGCTTCCCGGATGCCGTTCAGATAGGTCTGTATCTCCCGGTAAGTTTCGGTCTGCATATCGGCGGGACTCTGCAGCCGGTCAAATTCCGCCGGGTCGATCTCTTCCACAATGGATTGGATAATGGATAAAGCCGTGTCACCCACAGCGCTCTCAATGTTGGAAACCGCCTGATGGTATGAATAATAGCCGATGCCAATGGAGGAAAACAGGATCAGTGCCAAAAAACTTCCGGTGATCTTGGTTCGTAAAGAGAAGGTCTTTATCATGAATTGCCGCTTCAGTGCCATCGTGTCCTCCCTGCTCGTTGCATAGGGTCTTGCCCGCGCCGATGCTTCGACCCGCATATTATTTCGACCGTCAGGACAATTTATTAACATCTGAAACGAATTTATTAATATTTTTTTTGCACGCACTCGGAAGCTTGGAACACCGGCTTTGACTGGAACATAGAAAAAGCCTTCCCAAATGGGAAGGCTTGAGCTTTTGGTGCGGACGAGAGGACTTGAACCTCCATGACCTTGCGATCACTAGAACCTGAATCTAGCGCGTCTGCCAATTCCGCCACGTCCGCTTAAACAAGTATTATTCTAACGGTTGCCGCCGTCTTTTGTCAATATGGCTGGGGCGGTAGGACTCGAACCTACGAATGACGGAGTCAGAGTCCGTTGCCTTACCAACTTGGCGACGCCCCAATGAGTTCAAAAGTGGTGGAGGGAGAAGGATTCGAACCTTCGAAGGCAGTGCCAGCAGATTTACAGTCTGCCCCCTTTGGCCAACTCGGGAATCCCTCCACAATTCATTGATGGAGCCGACAATAGGACTCGAACCTACAACCTGCTGATTACAAGTCAGCTGCTCTACCAATTGAGCTATGTCGGCAAGAAAGAATGGCGGAGCCGACGAGAGTCGAACTCGCGATCTCCTGCGTGACAGGCAGGCATGTTAGGCCACTACACCACGGCTCCGCATTATGGGGATAGGCTCGTTAAAGCCCAAATCTAGAAACAAGTTGGTGACCCGGACGGGAATCGAACCCGTGTTACAGCCTTGAAAGGGCCGTGTCTTAACCGCTTGACCACCGGGCCACATAAGGATTTTAATGCACCTGAGAAAATGGTCGGGGCAGAGGGATTCGAACCCCCGACCCCCTGGTCCCAAACCAGGTGCGCTACCAAGCTGCGCTATGCCCCGCTTGACGTGACAAAATGTATTGTAGCAAATAACCGAATCATCGTCAAGGCTTTTGGGAAAGATTTTTTGTTTTTATCCTCAAACTTTTCGTTGTAAGCTTTTTGTTGCAGCAGCCGGGTTCCTCGGCGTTCGCCAAACGCCGGTCAGCCGATTTCGCTGCCAAAACAATAATACCCTGATGATCCGTAAAAAAACCTCTTGCCCGTGACCGGGCAAGAGGATCATATCCTGGTCGGAGCGACAAGACTTGAACTTGCGGCCTCTACCACCCCAAGGTAGCGCTCTAGCCAAACTGAGCTACGCCCCGACAGCCAACAAAGTAGATTATAAAAGAAATATGGCGTCCTGTCAAGCCAAAAACGGCAATTCTTTTATTCTCACCCCTCGAGCCCTCTGATCATTCAATACGGTCTTTGATTTCCATCAGACTGACCTGACATGCCCCTTCCGAGGCTATTTTCAGATGGTAGGTTTTTGCGGTGATCCCCGCCTTTTGCCAGGTGTCACGGATGATCTTTTGCAGCAGCTCCGGGTTGTCCCTGCAGAAAACCAGTACGGTCGGACCGGAGCCTGACAGGCATGCGCCCAAGGCGCCCTGGTCTAATACAGCGTCCATAACGGCCTGGAGGCCGGTTATAAGCGGTCTGCGATAGGGCTGATGGAGTTTATCCTGCATGCCTGTTTTCAACAGTTCATAGCGGCCAGTGACCAAGGCTGCCGCCAGCAAGCCCGCGCGGCTGACATTGAAGGCGGCGTCTTGAAGACTGACCTTTGCCGGCAAGGCTGACCTGGATTTGGAGGTTCTGAGTTCAAAGTCCGGCACACCGGCTATGATATCCAGAGGCTGGGGCGGAAGGCTGCGGAGAACATGGACCTTTCCATTCTCTTTGGCCGAAATCACAAAACCGCCGGATATGGCCGGTGCGGCATTGTCAGGATGCCCTTCCAGGGTGCTGGCCATCGCGATCAGGCGATCGTCGTCCAGTCGGGTCCCCAGCAGGATATCTGCCGCTTTCAGGCCGGCGACGGTCAAGGTGGCGCTGCTGCCCAAGCCTCTGGCTCTGGGAATCCTGGCGCGGATCCCGATTTCGATGGCCGGCAGAGGCTGCTTGACCTGTTCCGCCAGATAAGCCGCGGCGGCTGCGGCCAAATTCCGGGCAGGCAACAAGGAAAAGCCGGAAGGGAAAGCCCTTCCGCCTTTTTCTCGAATCACAAAATCATTGTACAGGTCCAATGCGATGCCGAAAGCGTCAAATCCCGGCCCCAGATTGGCTGAGGTCGCCGGCACCCGAAGATAGATCATGCTCAGGCATCTCCTTCAACCCGCAGAACTGTGACGATTTTCCGGGTCACAGGCATGCTTTCGATTTCTTTAAGGGCCGCTCTGAGATCGCCTTCACGGACTTTATGGGTCACAATAACCAGTTCCGCATCACCGCCCTGAAGGTTGGTCTGCAGAACAGACGCCAGGCTCACCTGATGGTCCCCCAGGGATTTGGTCAGCTGGGCCAGTACGCCTGGACGATCCTCCAGAACCATCCGCAGGAAGAAGCTGGTCTCAACATCATCAATGGCCTTGATCTTCTTGACCCGATCATAGACGGTTCCCAGACGTCCCAGACAGTTATGGTTGATGTCTCTGGCGATTTCCACGATGTCGCCCACAATGGCGCTGGCGGTCGGCATACGCCCCGCGCCGCGGCCGTAAAACATGGTATCTCCAACCGCGTCGCCTTTGACAAAGATCGCATTAAAGGTATCGTTGACCGAGGCCAGAGGATGCTTCAGCGGGATCAGCGCGGGATGGACACGGGTCTCGATGGTTCCATTGTTGCTGCGGCATATGCCCAGCAATTTGACCGCATAGCCCATCTTATCCGCAAAGAACAAGTCCTCCGGCGTGATTTCCTTGATCCCTTCAATGTAGACATCCGAAAGGGTGACCTGGCTGTGGAAGGCCAAGGTCGCCAGGATCGCCACCTTGCGGGCCGCGTCGATACCGTCCACATCCGCGGTGGGATCCGCTTCCGCATACCCCAGGGCTTGGGCGTCCCTCAGGATATCCTCAAACCGGCCGCCTTCCCGGGACATGCGGGTCAGAATATAGTTTGTGGTTCCGTTAACGATCCCCATGACCTCGAGCACATTGCTGGCAATCAGGCTTTGGCGCAGAGGCCCGATGATGGGGATCGCGCCGCCCACGCTGGCTTCGAAAAAGAAATCCCTGCCGGCGGCCTTGGCCGCCCGGAATATCTCCTGTCCGTGAACGGCCAGAAGGTCCTTATTGGCGGTAACCACGCTCTTGCCGGCTTTCAGCGCTTCCAGAATGAAGGTGCGGGCAGGCTCGATGCCTCCGATTACTTCAACAACGATATGGATCTCCGGATCATTGACGATGTCTTCCCAATTCCCCGTGATCACTCCGGGTTCGATCTTCACGTCCATGGGACGATCCGGATATTTTTCCAAAGCGCGCTTCAAACGAATCTGGCTGCCGCTTTTCTTCTCCCACACCTTTTCATTGTCCTGAATAACTTTTACAACTCCCTGCCCCACGGTTCCTAACCCCAGGACAGCAACATTGATAACGCCCATTCGATGACCTCCTGACCATTCTATTTTTGGGATACGATTTCGACCCTTTTGACACCCTGCTGCTGGCGCAGCCGTTCGATCATGGCATCGGAATCTTTAACTTCTGTGATGTTCACGCTCATGGTGGCGACCGCCACCCCCTGGACCGGCAAACCCTGATTGATGGATAAGATGTTCCCTTTGAGCAGAGCGACGGTATTCAGAACGTTGGACAGAACGCCGGACCGATGCTCCAAAAGCAGCGTCAGCGCAATGATCTTATCCTTGCCGGTCTGAGTATAGGGAAAGATACCGTCCCGATATTTATAGAACGCGCTCCGGCTGATGCCCACTTTGTCGACGGCTTCGTTGACGGTCAAAGCGTCTCCCCTTACCAAGAGCTCTTTGGCCTGGGCCGTTTTCAGGATCGCCTCCGGCAGAATTTCCCGGCTCACGATGTACGAATTGACCGGTTCCCTGCTTTTCAATGGCTCTCCCTCCCTTTCCCCGGTTTGATATTTCTTGTCGGTGGATGGATGTCCTCCCACAAAAGACATTGTACCACGGCCAGCAGATAACAGTAAACAGCTTTATTACGATTTTGTATGTATTTTTCAGAGTTCCCGAAAAACAAGAGGCCGGATCTGCACCATCACGGCAGAGCCCGGCCCCTTGGCGTCATGTTACAGTTTTTCCCTGCCCAGCATGAAATCCATCTCACGGCGAATCTCGCTTTTCATCGCTTCGATGGCCGCCGCTTTTTCCGGGCTCTTCATGATATGGGCGAAACGTCCCTGGAGCTTCAGATACTCCTCAAGCTCGGCACAGGGCATCTTGCCCTCCGCCAGCTGTTTGGTGGGGGCATTCAGGGTCAGCTTGCCATGTTCGCCTTCCCAAAGAAGCCATGCACCGCTTTTCACGGCAAGCCGGGCCAGCTCCACGGTGTCGCTGCTGGCAAATTTCCAGCCCGGGCCGCAGGGGGCGTGAAGCTCGATATATTTGAAGCCTTGGATGCTTTTGGCCTTCTGGACCTTTCTGTAAAAATCCAGCGGGTAGGCCAGAGAGGCCGTGGCCACATAAGCGATCCGCTGTTCCAGCATCAGCAGAGGCACATTTTTCTTCTGAGATTCTTTTCCGGCCGGCGTGGTGGTGGTCACGGCATATTTCGGTGTGGCGCCGCTTCGCTGAACGCCGGTGTTGGAATACGCTTCGTTATTGTAACAGAAATGGATAAAGTCGTCGTTTCGCTCGGCGGCCGCGGAAATACCCTGAAACCCGATGTCATAGGTCCCGCCGTCACCCACCCAGGTAAACACCGTCGGCTTTTCACCGGAAAGGGCACCGTTTTTCAGCTGGGCGTCCAAGGACATGCTGATGCCGGCTGCCGAAGCGCCCGCGGATGCGAAACAGACATTGAGGACGGGTACGTCGTAACAGGATTTGGGCATCACGCCGATGCTGGCCACAGCACAGGAAGGGGTCATCACCATGATGGAATTGGGGCCCAGGGCTTTGCCCACGATCCGCAGACCCATGGGAGAAGGACAGCCGGCGCAGCCACCGGTGCCTGCTTTGACCAGTTCATAAGCCGGCATATCCGCCAGCTTGACATTTTTTATGGTGTCGCTCATTTCAATCCCTCCAAAAGCGCCAGGGCTTTTTCCGTCAGCAGCGAGGCGGGCAGGTCTATACCGCCGATCCCCAACGAGATCCCGGCAATCTTTACGGTTTCATCTCGGTTGTACAATGCGGAACGCGCTTCCATCAGCAAGGCGCCGCCTTCATGGCCGTAGGCCAGGTTCCGGTCAAAAACCAGCAGCTTGGCATGGGCAGGCAACGCTTGCCGCAGCGCTTCGGCCGGGAAGGGCCGATAAACCCGAACTTTCAGGTTGGCCGCTTTGATCCCCATCGCCTGTAAAGCTTCAGCCGCCAGTTCCATTTCAGCGGCCATGGAGCCCATGGACATCAGAAAAACATCGGCATCTTCCGGTCCTTGGACATCGATCATGCCGCCGTGCCAACGGCCGGTCAGCTTCTGGTAGTTTCTGGCTTCCTCTTCAATGACCGCGGCAGCTTTCAACGTATCCTCAGCCAGGGTATTGCGGTAGGCGGAGTACTCTGCAGCGGCAGCCACATTGCCAAAAGTGCCGCCCCATTGGGGGTGAAGCTTCCAATCCGGCCGGTAGGGCGGCAGGTATTGGTCCACAAGGTCCTGCTCCAGCGTCTCGAAGGGCAGCATGGAATGAGACAACAGAAAGCCATCATAATTGATCATGGCAGGGATTTTGACCTTTTCCGCCACTTTGTAGGCTAGAAAAACGGTGTCATAAATCTCCTGATGGGAGGTGCAATGAAACTGAAGCCAGCCGGTATCCCTCTGGGATACCGAATCCTGATGGTCTGCATAGAGGCACCAGGGCGCACAAACCGCACGATTGACGTTGGCCATGACAATGGGCAGACGTCCGCCGGACGCATAATGCAGGATCTCATGCATATAGAGAAGCCCTTGGGAAGAGGTTGCGGTGAAGGTACGGGAACCTGCCGCCGACGCCGCGGCCACCGCACTCATGACGCTGTGTTCGGATTCCACGGGAAGATAAACACCGCTCAGCTCGCCGGCCGCTGCATAGTCAGCCAGTTTCTCAGAAATCGACGTCTGGGGTGTGATCGGATAAGCTGCAATAAAATCGACCTTTGCTGCTTTGACCGCCAAGGCGCAGGCTGAATTGCCTGTATCCATCCGTTTACTCATGGTCCGCCTCCTTGATCATTGTGATTGCATGGGCTGGGCATTCTTTGGCGCAAAGGCCGCAACCCTTGCAGTAATCGTAATTGATGGACCGGTCTTCCTTGGCGATAACGCCTTCAGGACACCATATCCAGCACAGCAGGCAGCCGGTGCATTTGGCAGGATCGACCACGGGCCGGTGGCTGCGCCAGGTGCCGGTGGGTCCGCCTGCCCCTTCGGTGGCGCAGGAAAGAGGGTTGATGGGCAGATTATTCATGGCTGCGGCCTCCTTCGAATTTTTTGATCTGTGCGTAGGCCTGACGGACAGCCGCAAGATTAAGGTCGGCCTTCTTGCCGCTCCAGTGGCCGCGGATGGTTTCTTCCACGGCAGACAGCGGGATATCCAGGACTTTGGCGATGCCTCCCAGCATGGGGACATTGATGAAGGGCTCCCCTCCGAAAACCAGGTTGTTTTCGATGGCGACGGCTTCCGCATCCAGAAGCCACTGGTCTGCTTTAAAATCCAAGGGTTCCTTGCCGTTCAGGATAAAATAGGTATCCGGATCGATCCCGTCCATCTGCGCGTAGGGCAGCAGGTTCCGGTTCATCAAGGCGATGGCCTGTGGATGGTAGGACATGGAACGGATTCGGATCGGTGTCCGGTCAAATCGGACGCATGCCTTGACCGCCGCGCCGCGGCGTTCCACGCCAAAAAAGGGCAGGGTCTGTGCCTCCAGCCCGGTTTTCACAGCAGCTTTGGCCAGCAATTCCGCCATGGTAACCACGCCTTGTCCACCCCGGCCGTGAATACGTAACTCAAGCATTTGATAAAGTCCCCTTTCAAAAACCGATAAAATTGGTTAGAATTGAATGAAGACGGCTGCCACGTAAAACAAGTTCACATTGACGCCGTCTCTGCTCTTTTGCTTATACCCATTGCTCAAGAAATAGTATGGAATCTGTTTCTTTTAAATTTTATAGCAGTTTCCGTTATCCGTCAACAACCTGGCCCTTCCCCCCGGCAATATTCCTTGTATACATATTATATCACGCATCAAATAAAGGAGGTTTTTATGGGCATTCGCATCATCACCGACAGCACCTGTGATCTGCCGGCCGACCTGCAATCCTTCCTTGGCATTGACATCATTCCCCTGAAAGTCCGTTTCGACAAGGAGGAATTTCTGGATGGTGTGGACATCAGCAAAGAAGAATTCTACAAGAAACTCTCCACCAGTCCGCGCCTTCCCATCACCAGCCAGGTCAATCCAGAAAACTTCCTTTCTTTATTCAAAGCTTACCGGGAAGCGGGGGATGAGATCATCGGCATTTTCATCTCCAGCGATCTCAGCGGCACCTTTCAGTCGGCGGTCATCGCCAAACGGCTGATGGAGGACCCCCCTCAGATCCATCTGGTCGACTCTCGCAGCGTGACCATGGGGCTGGCGCTGCTGGTCTATGAAGCGATCCGCCTCAGGGATCTGGGCCAGTCCGCGGAAGCCATCGCGGCCTCCCTGGAAGCGCTTAAAAAAAGAGTGTCCATTTATGCCGTGTTTGACACCCTGAAATATCTGAAGATGGGCGGGCGTCTTTCGACGCCGGCGGCGGTGATGGGCGGACTGCTCAATGTCAAGCCGGTCATCACCGTGCGTCATGGCCTGATCGTCAATGACGGCAAAGCCCGGGGTGCCCGGGCGGCTTTCCACCTCATTGCGGACCGCATGAAATCCACTCCCATGGATGAAAACTATGATGTCATCTTCGCTCATGCCCATGCCCCCGAAGCGGTCCATGAATTCAAAAAAATCCTTGTCGAGGACGGCCTTTTTACGGACGTGACTCGCCTGGACCGTTGCAAGGTCCTGGAGATCGGCAGTGTGGTGGGGACCCATACCGGACCCGGCGCCCTTGGCATTGTCTGGGTCAAGAAAGAAACTCATTGAACAGACCAAGCTTAGACAGCATAACAAAAAGAAAACAGCGCAAGGCCGAATGGATTCGTGCCTTGCGCTTCATTATGGTCTTTGACGGAATTCCTGCCGGCGGAACGAGCTATTTGTACGCTTTGAGGAAAGCGCGGTAGGCCAGATAAGCATTGTAGATGTCTGCCTTACAGGTCAGCTCGAAGGGCGAGTGCATCGATAAAACCGGCACGCCGCAGTCGATCACCTGCATCCCGAGATTGGCCATAAACTGGGCGATGGTGCCGCCGCCGCCCAGATCCACCTTGCCTAATTCGCCGGTTTGCCACGCCACCTGATGTTCGTCATAGATTGCCCGCAACGCGGCGATGAATTCAGGATTGGCATCGTTGGCGCCGGACTTGCCTTTGGACCCGGTATATTTTTCCAGGACAACGCCCTTGGTGAAATAGGTGGCATTCAGCTTGTCCTGGGCGTCTTTGTAGTTGGGATCCACCGCAGCGGAAACGTCAGCGGATAAAAGGGCGGAATTGGCAAAACAGCGTTTGGTCACCAGGTCGCTGTAGACCGGTGCCGTCAAGGCACAGAGCTCGGCAATGCAATGGGTCAAGCCCGCCGACTGGGCGCCGGTGTTTCCCATGCTGCCCACCTCTTCTTTATCGGATAAATAGACCATGACCGTTCGGGCAGGCTGTTCCGTCAGACCAAGCAGCGCTTGGATCGCCCCATAAGCACAGACCCGGTCATCCTGGCCGTAGCCGCCGATCATGCTCCGGTCAAAGCCCACCTCCTTGGCGGGCATTGCCGGGACCACTTCGATTTCGGCGGAAACGAAATCCGCCTCATCGACGCCATAGGTCTCCTTCAATATTTTCAGCAGATTCATCTTGACCGGGTCTTTATGGTTCTCCTTGCTCTTTTCTTCGGCTTCTTCCTTTTCTTCGGCCAAAGGTATGGCGCCCAGCACCACGTTAAGGCCTTCTCCATGGACGGCCTCGCTCATTTTTTTGTTCATCTGTTCATGGGCAAGGTGGGGCAGCAGGTCCGTGATCACAAAGCTGGGATCGCTGTCGTTTTCGCCAATGTTGATGTGGACGATCTCGCCGCTTTTCAGCACCACCACCCCATGGAGCGCCAGGGGAATGCAGACCCACTGGTATTTTTTGATCCCGCCGTAATAATGGGTCTTGGCCAGAACCATGTCGGTGTCTTCATAGAAAGGGGTCTGCTTGAAGTCCAGGCGGGGCGAATCCACGTGGGAAGCCACGATGTTGATGCCCTTTTCCATCGGCTCCGTGCCGATCACCGCCATGACGAAGGCTTTGCCCCGGAGGTTCTGATACACCTTGGTGCCAGGCTGCAGCCGCTCGCCTTGTTGAATGGCTTCGTTCAAGTCCGTGAAACCGTTGGCTTGACAGAGCGCTTCGGTGTAGGCAACGACCTCCCGTTCCGTCTTATGGCGGTTCAGAAAGCTCAGATAACCGCTGCAAAATTGGAAGGCAGCGTCTTTTTCCTCGGCAGACGCGCCTTTCCACCAGTTTTTATACTCGAATTTTTCTGTTGTCATCTTCCGGTATCCTTCCCGATCGTTCAATAAAATCGTCGTCTATTCTATGTTTTCGCCTTTTTTACTTCGGCCCATCAGCGCCGCCACAGCATCCTGGGCAGGCTTGTCCTGGAAAAGGATTTGATAGATTTCATGGCAGATGGGCATGGGCACGTTGTATTTCCGGCTCATGGCCTCTGCCGCTTCGGCTGCCCGGACCCCTTCCACCACCATGCCGACTTCCTTGAGAACCTGGTCCAGCTTATGGCCTTGTCCAAGGAGGACGCCGGCTCTGCGGTTCCGGCTGTGTTTGCTGGCGCAGGTCACGATCAGATCACCCACGCCGGCCAGGCCGGCGAAGGTTGCCGGCTCGGCGCCGGCAGCGATGCCCATGCGCGAAACCTCTGCCAGACCCCGAGTGATCAGTGCGGCCATGGTGTTGTCGCCATAACCCAGGCCGATGGCAATCCCGATGCCCAAAGCAATGGCATTTTTCAAAGCGGAAGCCAATTCAACCCCCAGCAGGTCATTGTTGGTATAGACTCTCAGGTCCGGTGACATCAGCAGGTCCTGGGTGTGAGCGGCCGCATCCCGATTGTGGGAACTGGCGACGATGGCCGTGGGCATGCCCCTGCCCACCTCCTCGGCATGGCTTGGCCCGCTTAGAAAGCAGAATTCATGCTCGATGCCGGCCAGTTCTTCCTCGATCACCAGACTCAGCCTTTCCAGCGTTTCCACCTCGATGCCCTTGGCTGTGTTGATGATCAGCTGGCCTTTCCGGAGAAAAGGACGGATCTGTTTACATAGGCTGCGGATCTGCGTGGAGGGCACCACCAGCAGGATCGCTTCCGCATCCTGGATGGCGGTCTCCATGCAAGAAGTCGCCAAGATGTTGTCCGGCAGGTTGACTTCCGGCAAATAGTACGCGTTCTCCCGGGTCTCCTGGATCACGCGCAGTTTATCCTCGTTGCGGCCCCAAAGGAAGACCTGGTGTCCGTTGCGGGCAGCGGTAATGGCCAAAGCCGTTCCCCAGCTGCCGGCGCCCATAATCGTTACTTTGCTCATTTTTTACCCTCCGAACGGGATTTGCCCAGCTTGGATTCGGTTCCTGACAAGAGTTTTCGAATGTTGGAACGGTGACGCCAAATCACAAATACCGCCGTAATATATGAATATAATACAACAGCCTGGGGTAAATGCAGAAGGTGTGACAAAGGGACCAAGCTGGCCGCTGCCATGATGGATCCCAAAGAAACCCAGCGGGTCAGCAGGACGACCAGGATGAAAACCAGAAGCGCATAAGCCGCCATTTTCGGTGAGAGTACAAAGAGGGTCCCGACGCCGGTGGCGACGCCCTTGCCGCCTTTAAAATTAAAATAAGCGGGAAAACTATGGCCCAGGACCGTTCCAAATCCAGCCAGAGCGGCGCCCCAGGAGCCGGCCAGGAGCAAGCCCCCAAGCCAAGTGCCCGCCATGCCCTTCAGCATATCGCCCAGAAAGACCAGCAAAGCCTGTTTTTTCCCCTGGGTCCTCAGCACATTGGTGGTTCCTGCGTTGCCGCTGCCCACCATGCGAATGTCTTTGATCCCGCCGAAAATCCGCGGGATCAGGATGCCGAAGGATACGGACCCCAGCGCATAGCCCAAAGCCAGAGCTGCCAGCCCCAGGAACAGCCAGGAGCTTTCAGCGGCAAGAAATAAAGGGCAGAGAAACCGCCGCGCCGACATCATGTCAATCATTGGGATCATCCTTTCGGCGAATGGTCATATGGATGGGCGTCCCTTCAAAGCCAAAGTTTTTGCGAATCTGGTTCTCCAAATAACGCAAGTAGGAGAAGTGCATCAGCTCCGGATCATTGACAAAAAATACAAAATTGGGGGGTTTCACGCTGACTTGGGAGCAATAGAAAATTTTCAGCCGTTTGCCTTTGTCGGTGGGGGCCGGATTCATTTGGACCGCCTGGGAAACGACGTCGTTGAGGACGCTGGTGGTGACCCGGTGGTTCTGTTGTTCCGCCACAAAAGCCACCAGTTCGGGAATCTTGGAAACCCTTTGTCTGGTCAAGGCCGAAAGGAACAGGATGGGCGCATAAGCCAGGAAGCCCAATTGGGAACGCAGCTCCGCTTCGAATCGATGCATGGTGTTGCTGTCTTTGGGGACAAGATCCCATTTGTTGACCACGATGATCATGCCTCTGCCGGCCTCATGGGCATACCCGGCGATTTTTTTGTCCTGATCCGTCAGGCCGGTGCTGCCGTCGATCACCATGAGCACAACGTCGCTGCGGTCCACGGCCCGCAAAGCCCGAATTACACTGAAGCGTTCCGTTCCGTCTTCGACGGTCTTCCGTTTCCGCATGCCTGCCGTATCGATGATAATAAAATTTTGTTCGTTAGCTTTGAAGGGCGTGTCGATGGCATCCCGGGTGGTGCCCGGAATATCACTGACAATGGAACGGTCCTGCCCAAGAATGGCATTGACCAGGGATGATTTTCCGACGTTGGGCCGGCCGATGACCGCGATTTTGATCACATCCGGTTCGAAACCCTCCTCGGCTTCCTTGGGAAGGTTTTGGGCGATGGCATCCATCAGGTCGCCTGTATTCATGCCATGAAGGGCGGAGACGGCAATCGGTTCTCCGAAACCCAGCTTATAGAATTCCACATTGCTGTAATTGTTGACAAAACGGTCGGTCTTATTGACCGCCACGATGACCGGCTTTTTGGTGCGCCGCAGCATCGCTGCCAGGGCTTCGTCTTCAGCGGTCAGCCCCACTTGTCCGTCCACCACGAAGACGATCGCATCCGCCTCCGTCATCGCGATGGCAGCCTGGGTCCGGACCTGTCCCAGAATGGTCTTTTCCTCTTCCACCATATCGATACCGCCGGTATCGATCAGCGTAAAGGTTCTGCCCAGCCATTCCGTATCAAAGTACAACCGGTCTCTGGTCACGCCCGGCACATCCTCCACAATGGCGATCCGGCCGCCAGCCAGACGGTTAAATAAAGTCGACTTCCCCACGTTGGGCCGCCCAACAAATGCAATCACCGGTTTTGCCATGGTGATCCCTCCTTCTGTCCTATCCTCTTCATCCGCGCAATCTCGGGCCGGGATTGCATCCCGGCAGCGGATTCATGCGGTTCTCAGTTCCTCATCGAATATTTTCTGCATCAGGGCCATGCCGTCCGCTGGTAAAAACACCAAGCGGATCCCCAGGGCTCCCTCCACATCGCTGACCTTGGTCCCATCCAGAAAGGTGTCGCCCCGATCCCGGACCATCACCTCGGGCAACAGGACCCGGGTGCCTTTTCCCAGTCCCGACAAGCCTTCCAGCAGACAGCGGCCCGTCAGCAGCCCGCTGACATTGATGCGGCTGCCAAAAAAACGGTTGGGCAAACCGATCAGCTGCAGCTCCAGGCCCTCCACGGATCGCAGCCGCCGCCATAAGGGCTCAAGGCCTTTGATCGCCGACAATCCGGCGCCGGCCACCAGTTTGACCGGATGGGGAAGCTTGTCCGGCACCTCAAAAAGTTCGGTTTCTTCTAATAAACAGCGCAAGAGGCCGACCCCGTTTTCCAGCTGCGGATACCCCTCGTAGGTCTCCTCAGGCGGCAGCGGCGTATCGGCAAGGATGTAAAATTCATCGGAAAGCCAAACGAAACGCTCTCCCCGCTTTTCAAGGCTCTCCTTTTGCTTTTGTTCAACCCAGCGGATCACATCCCGTGCCTGCTCGCCCGTGACCATGGACAGCTGCGTCAGATTGTCCCGGAATTGGGTCAGTCCCACCGGCACGATGGCCAAGGTCCGTGTCCCTTCCAAAGCGATCAGATCCTGATAGGTTTTCTCCAGGATCTCCCCGTCGTTATAGCCGGGACAAAGGACGACCTGGGTGTGGAACTCAATGCCATGGCCATCCAGGAAACGAAGGGTCTCCATCAAATGATCACCGGCAGTCCGGCCCAGCAAAAGGCTGCGCGTCTCCGGATCGGTGGCATGAACGGAAACATAAAGCGGAGACAGCCGCTCCTCGATGATCCTTTGTTTGTCTCCGGGTGACAGATTCGTCAAAGTAACAAAGCTGCCCTGCAAGAAAGACAGCCTGTAGTCATCATCCTTTATATACAAGGTCGGCCGGAATCCCGGCGGCATTTGATCCACAAAACAGAACAGGCAGCGATTGGCACAAGGACGGATCTTGTCAAAGACCGGCGCTTCAAACATGGCGCCCAGTCCCTGGTCATATTCTTTATCGACCCGCTGCTTCCGGCTGGTGCCGTCATTGCTGAGGATCTCCATATCAATGCTTTCCCCTGCCCATTCCCATTGGAACTGGATCAGGTCTTTAATTTTTTGTCCATTGAGCCGAAGGATGCGGTCACCCGGCCGCAAGCCCAGCTCTTCGGCCAAGGTGCCGGGATACACTTCGGCAATCAAGGCCCCGTATTGATCGACTGTCAAAATTTCTTCCTCCATAGAACATTTGCGGCTGTTTAAAATAATCGCTTCTTATCATTATGGTCCATGGAGGGGTTTTCGTCAAGGTTTGTTCCGGGCGGTCCTTTTCTGTTGCGCAGTGGGATCTTCAATTCTTTGAAGCCCCGGATAAATTATGATATGATAAGGAGGCTATGAATATAATGGAGTGTGATGAACAATGAAGCTTCGCAGCGAAGTGGCTCCCCAGGATACCTGGGACCTTTCCGAACTTTATACGGACAGTCAAACATATCTGGCGGACCTCGAAGTCATCCGCGGCATGGCGGATGAGCTCGCCGCCGGCAAAGGCCATCTGGCGGATTCTGCCGAAGGGCTTTACCGCCTGCTTTCACTGAACGACCGCATGGGCATCCTGGCGGAACGGGTCTGTGCCTATGCACGGCTGAATTTTGACTCCGATATGGGAGACCCTGAGCGAAAAGACTTATACGAACGCCTGGATTATCTGCTGAGCAGCATCGGTGAAAAACTGGCTTTTATGGAACCGGAACTGCTGACGCTGGATTTGACGGATTTCCAGAAATTCATCGAAGAAAAGCCTGAGCTTTCCCTCTACAGCTGGATGATGACCAAACTGTTCCGCCAGAAGAACCATGTTCTCAGCACCGAGCAGGAAGAGCTGATGACCCGCATGGGCAGTGTGGCCGGCAGCTTTGACAAGATATTTGACGACCTGACCGTCAACGATATTGTCTTCCCCACGATCCTCGACGAAGAAGGCAAGGATCTGGTGGCCAATGAAGCCAATTACCGCAAAGCGTTGGAATCCAAAGACCGTGGTTTGCGGGAGCGCTATTACAAAGCCCTTCTTGGAACCTATGAAAAGTATGTCAACACCATCACCTCGACCTTGGCCGGCAACACCAAATACCACGTTCTGGCTGCAAAGTCCCGGAACTATGCTTCCTCCCTGCATCGCGCCCTGGCGCCCAACAACATCCCCATCGAAGTCTACGACAACCTCATCTCGACCCTGCGCGGGCAGCTGAAGCCCCTGCAGGATTATCTGGACCTCCGCAAAAAGGTCTTGGACTATACCGACCTGCATTTCTATGACCTCTTTGTTCCTCTGGTCCAGCGAAAAGCGCGCAGCTACACCTTTGCGGAAGCCAAAGACATTGTCCTGGCGGCCGTCGCCCCTCTGGGAGAAGCCTATCAGGCCAATATGCGCCGGGCGTTTGACGAGCGCTGGATCGACATCTATCCCAACAAAGGCAAAGCAACCGGTGCTTATGCCACCGGCGTCTACGGGATCCATCCCTATAGTCTGCTGAATTTTGCAGGCACCATGGACGACCTGTTCACCATCATCCATGAACTGGGCCACGCCATGCATAGCTTTTACAGCGACAGCACCCAGCCTTTTGTGGACGCATCCTACTGTATCTTTACAGCAGAGGTGGCCTCCACCGTCAATGAGAACCTGCTGTTCCACTATCTCCTGGAGCATTCCGAAACCTCGGAAGAGAGGGCGGAGCTGCTGTCCCAGCATCTGGACGGCATCCGTTCCACGCTGTACCGCCAGGCTTTCTTTGCGGACTTTGAACGTTTCATGCATCAGCTGGTGGAAAAAGATGAACCGATGATTCCCCAGGTTCTGTGCGCCCAATACCGGAGCCTTTATGCGCTTTATTACGGCACCGGCTTTACCACCGATGACTGTCTGACCTTTGAGTGGTCCAGGATCCCCCATTTTTACCGGCCCTTCTATGTCTATCAGTATGCCACCGGCATTTCCGCAGCCATCAGCCTTGCGAAGGGGATCCTGCAGGATGGGGAAACGGCCGTCAGCGCCTATCTCAATTTCCTCAAATCGGGCGGTTCGAAGGACCCCATTGATTTACTGAGGGAAGCAGGGGTGGATATGTCAACGCCCCAACCGATCCTGAGGGCCGTCGAGGATTTCCGGGAAACGCTGGACGCCCTGAAAGACGAACTGCTGGGCTGATTCTCCGAAGCGGATGGACCGAAGTGTCTGTTAAGCTGAGAATGTGTGTCTCCATGATCACCATCCAAAAAACAGAGAGACCCTTCATCACGAAATGGCCTCTCTGTTTTTTTACATGGATCCTGCGGTACCTTTGGTACTGCGGTTTTTGCTTTCTTGGGTATTTTCAGCCCTTGGGACGGGTAGAGTTGCTTCACGGTCTAACCCCGGTAATGGACCGCTTCTGCCAAAGTCTCCGCCGTAATAGAATCGTCCCCGCTTAGATCCGCGATGGTCCGGGCGATGCGGAGCAATTTGCTGCAGCCTCGCGCCGTCATACCCTGGCGGTCGTAAACCTGCCCCAGCGCCTGGCGGGCTGCCGGCGTCAAGGCACGCAGGAGACCCTTCAGGTCCCAAGGACCTTCTTGCCGGCGCAGTCTTTGGATCTCCCAGACCTTTCGCACCCTTTGCCGCACTTTGGCTGAAGTTTCCGGAAGGCCTTCATCCCATTGCAGTTCCGCGCCTTCCACTCTGGGAACCGAAATGCGCAGATCGATCCGATCCAGCATCGGGCCGGACAGTTTGTTCCGATAACGGTTGATCTCATAAGCAGAGCAGCGGCAAGGTATGCGGCTGTCTCCATAGTAACCGCAATAACAGGGGTTTGAGGTGCCCACCAGCTGAAAATCCGCCGGCAGCTCCAGGGTTCCCCAATTTCTGCTCAGGGTGATCCGCCCCTCTTCCGCAGGCTGCCGCAGACACTCCAGAACCGTCCGGCTCACCTCGGAAATCTCATCCAGATACAGAACACCATGCTGAGCCAAGCTGATTTCTCCGGGCTGGAAGGGAACACCGCCGCCAATCATGCCGGCCCGGGTGATGTGGATATGGGGGCTACGGAATGGCCGTCGGCGGATCCATGGCCGTTCCTTGGACAGCAATCCTGCGGCGCTGTAAATGCGATTGACAGCGATGGCCTCTTCCCACGACAAAGGGGGCAGCAGTGTGGGCAGGCATTGGGCCAGCAGACTTTTACCGGAACCTGGCGGACCGGTCATCAGAAGATTATGCCGGCCGGCGGCGGCAATTTCCAAAGCTCGCCGAGCCTGCTGCTGGCCGGCCACCAGAAAAAGATCCGGATGATGCTCTTCCGTCACATCTTCGTCGGTCCGGGCCTCTGCAATCTCCCGGGTGCATCCTTTCGCCTTCAGCAGCGCCTTCAATTCCGCGATCTGGCTGAGATGATGGATCGGCGCCACCCGTTCGGTTCCATAAAGCGCTTCCTGAAGATTTCCCTCCGAAATGACCAGCGTTTTCTGTGGCCACGCCGCCATGCCCATCGCAATGGGCAGGATACCGCGGATCGGTTTCACACTGCCATCGATGGAAAGCTCCGCTGCAAAGACGTAGTCCTCCAGCTCCGCATGCTCCAGCTGCCCGGAGGCTTTCAGAATTCCGGCGGCCACTGCAAGGTCAAAGCCGGACCCCTCTTTCCGGATGTGGGCTGGCGCCAGGTTGACCAGTATCCGTCGGCAGGGCCATTGAAAGCCGGCGTTTCCGATGGCGGCCCGGACGCGCTCTTTGCTTTCACGCACCGCGGTATCGGGCAGCCCCACCATGATCAAATCCGGCAGCCCCCTCAGAATCCCCACTTCCACCTGAATCGGCACCGCTTCAAGTCCCAGCAGCGCGCAGGAAAAAGCTTTTGCGATCAAATCTCTCACCTCTTTCCATATATAACCATTTTACATTATTTAACATTTATTAGTAAATTCCTTTTTGCTTTGTTAAAAACATTTCCTTTTATTTACGTTTTGCCATCTTTCATATACAATAGAGGAAGGTTTTTCACGGTCATACTATGTATAAAGGAGAGGTTTCTAATGCGGACCCTTGGAACACAAATTCGCGGCATCCGTCTGCCCATCATCAAACCCGGCGACGATCTGGTGGACATCATTGTGGATTCCTTAAAAAAAGCCTGGGAAGCCGAAGGCTTCCAGCTTCGTGACCGGGATGTTCTGGGCATCACCGAATCCATCGTTGCGCGGGCTCAAAACAATTACGCGACCGCAGATCAGATCGCGGCCCATGTTCGGGAACTCACCGGCGGCGGGCGCGTGGGACTGGTTTTCCCCATTCTCAGCCGCAACCGTTTTTCGATCCTGCTGAAGGCCATCGCCCGGGGTGTCGAACACCTGACCGTCCAGCTGAGCTATCCTTCGGATGAAGTGGGCAACCATCTGATCAGCTGGGAGGAACTGGACGACAAAGGTGTCAACCCCAATACGGATGTTCTGACAGAGGCTGACTTCCGTTTGCTTTTCGGAGAAGAAGTGCTCCATCCTTTTACAGGTATTGATTATGTTGAGTATTATAAGAGCCTGTCGCCCAACGGCAACATCTCGATCATTTTTTCCAACGATCCGCTGACGATCCTCGAGAGAACCGATGTGGTCATCGCCGCGGACATCCATACCCGGCACAGAACCAAGCGGCTGCTTAAAAAAGCCGGGGCCAAAACCGTGATCGGGCTGGACGACATTCTCAATCAATCCATCAATGGCAGCGGATACAATTCCCGGTACGGTCTGCTGGGATCCAATAAGGCAACGGAAGAATCCGTCAAACTGTTTCCGGAGCATGGGCAGATGGTGGTGGATGAGATCCAGCGTCAGCTGTATTACCTGACCGGTAAAAATATCGAGGTCATGATTTACGGCGACGGCGCTTTCAAGGATCCGGTCGGGAAAATCTGGGAACTGGCGGATCCTGTGGTTTCCCCCGCCCATACGCCGGGCCTTGTAGGAACGCCCAATGAAATCAAACTGAAATACCTTGCGGACACCCAATTCAAGGATCTTTGCGGGGAAGACGCCCGGAATGCCATGATCCAATGCATCAAGGACAAACAAGCCAACCTGGTGGGCGAAATGGCATCCCAAGGCACCACGCCCCGGCAGCTCACCGATTTGCTCGGCAGTCTTTGCGATCTGACCAGCGGCAGCGGCGATAAAGGAACCCCGGTGATCCTGATCCAGGGTTATTTCGACAACTACGCCTCCTAAAGAATGTCCCGTTAGGACTAACATCCTATTTAAACTCAAAAGACAGGTCTTGCGGCCTGTCTTTTGTCTTTGTCTGGAATTCAAGCGTCTTTCGTCGCCTGCATATAGGCATCCATGGCAGCCGCCACTTCTTTGGAATACGCCACAGCTTCCACCACCGTTTTCGGGCCGGTCACCACATCGCCGGAAGCGAAGATGCCTTGCCGGGTGGTGCGTCCGGACGCGTTGACCACGGCCAAGCCTTTGCGATCCACATCGAGGCCGGTGGTGGTCGAAACAATTTTATTTTTCGGTCCCTGGCTGACCGAGATGATCACTGAATCGGCCGCCACCAATTGCTGTGTGCCCGGAATGATTTTCACATGGCCATTCTCATCGATTTCCGTCGATTCGAAAACAACCCCTTGATCGGTGATCTCTACCGGCGCTTTGAAATATACAAATTCAACGCCGTCGATCATGGCGTATTCCACTTCCCGCTTTCCAGCGGCCGCCGTGCCGCGGCGGGCATAGATGCTGACGCTGCGCGCCCCTTTTCGCAAGGCTGTTCGGGCAACGTCGATGGCGGCATTGCCGGCGCCGATGATCACCAGCCGGTCGCCCAGGTCATAGGAATCCGGATTGGTTAAGTAGTCGATGGCATAATGCACATGACCCAGACTCTCTCCCTTGATGTTGAGTTTATTGGGCCGCCAAACGCCGGTTCCGATAAAGATGGCTTTGTACCCGTCCCGGAAGAGATCGTCAATGGTCAGGGCACCGCCGATGGTGGTATTGGGACGAATTTTGATGCCGATGTCCAGGAGCAGCCGTTTATAACGGTCCAAAATCGTTTTGGGCAGCCTGAATTCCGGAATGCCGTAACGCATGACGCCGCCAATTTTATCTCTGGATTCAAAGAGGGTAATATCATAACCCTTTTTAGCCAGCATCACGGCAATGGTGATCCCGGCGGGGCCTGATCCGATGATGGCTGCTTTGATGCCGTTTTTCTTTATGTTCTCTTTGCTGATTTTGTCAAAGTAATTCTCTGAGATGTAATTCTCGATGCTGCTGATGTGGACCGGCGCCCCTTTTTTTCCCAGGACGCAATGGCCTTCGCACTGCTTCTCATGATCGCAGACGAGGGAGCACACCAGTGAAAGCGGATTGTTTTCAAAAACCATCGCTCCGGCTTCGGTGATGTTCCCGGATAACAGCGTCTGGATCATCTGAGGGATCGGTGTTGAGATTGGACAGCCCGTCACGCACATCGGCTTTTTGCAATTCAGGCATCTTTTGGCCTCATTGACAACATGGATCGCCATATGAACCCCCTTCTCCTGCTCTCATACGGTTTTTTCTTCATTATAAAGCAAAACGCGGCCTTCGCAAGACCATCCAGGTCCTTGAGCCAAAAAAAGACCGCTGCAAGCGCAGCGGTCTCCATGGATGTTGTGCTATTTTGCTTTTTTGAGCAGCAATTCCCAACGGGCATCCACATCACGTTGGATTTCGGCAATGAGCTCTTCATTGCCTTTTTTGAACAGGTGTTTGAACCGGCCCTGGGTTTTGAGGAAGTCTTCGATGGGCCGTTTGTTTTTCGGCTCGTAGTTGATTTTCCAAACGTCGTTTTCAACTTCGTACAGGGGCCAGTAACAGGTTTCAACCGCCATTTTACAGATTTCCATGATGTCTTCGGTTTCATAACGCCAGCCTCTGGGGCAGGGCGCCATCACGTTCAGAAAAGCCGCGCCGGGGGTGTAGATGGCTTTTTCAGCTTTTTCATACAGGTCCTTCAGGTTGCCGATGAAGGTGGTCTGGGCCGCATAGGGAACATGATGGGCAGCAATGATCTCGGTGAGGTCTTTGCGGTTCTGCTGTTTGCCGGCACTTGCTTTGCCCGTGGCGGAGGTGGTGGTATCCGCGTATTTGGGCGTTGCGGAGGACCGCTGGATACCGGTGTTCATGTAAGCACCGTTGTCATAGCAGACATAAACCATATCCTGATTCCGTTCCATGGCGCCGGAAAGGGACTGGAAGCCGATGTCATAGGTGCCGCCGTCACCGCCGAAGGCGAGGAATTTGTAGTTTTGAGGAGTTTTGCCCTGAGCAGCCAGGGACCGATGCGCGGCTTCAACACCGCAAATGGTGGCGCCGGCATTTTCGAAGGCGCTATGGATAAAGGAGTCCTTCCAGGATGTATAGGGATACATGCAGGTGGATACTTCCAGACAGCATGTGGCGCTGCAGATCACTGCGTGATCTTCAGGCTTAATCGCTTTCAATACCGCTCTTACCGCAATCGGGGCACCGCAGCCTGCGCACATTCTGTGTCCGCTGGCCAAACGGTCTGGGCGGTTCATAACTTCTTTAAAATTGTATGCCATGTCGATGCACCTCCTATTCTCTGATCGCCAGGTACTTGTAGGTTTCAGGGGCTTTGCCGGTCTTGACCAGCTCGGCGATTTCTTCGAAGACCTGCTTGATGTGTTCAACGCGAACGTCGCGGCCGCCGAGACCATAGATGTAATTGGCAGCCGTGATGCCGTCCACTTTGCCGTAGATGGCAGCCTTGACTTCTGCACCCAGAGGACCGCCGGCAGCAGAGAAACTATCGGTCTTGTCCATAATGGCGACGCCTTTGACCTTCTTCAGGGCAGCGACCAGCTCTTCATCGGGGAAGGGGCGGAAAACTCTGACCTTGATCAGGCCGGCTTTGACCCCGGCATTTCTCAGTTCATCAACGGCTTCCTTGCCGGCGCCGGCGGAAGATCCAATGATGATGACTGCGTATTCCGCATCGTCCATACGATATTCTTCAAGCATATCGTATTTGCGACCGGTCATGGCTTCGAATTCTTTTGCAATTTCCTTGATGGCCTTGCGGGCATTTTTCATGGCTTCGGTCTGGGCCTTTTTGTGCTCCATGTAGTACTGGGGCGTGTCATAGGGGCCGACCGCAAGAATTTCATCAGGATTCAGCAGGTATTTTTCAGGTTTGTATTCACCAACGAAGGCTTTGACCTTGTCGGTTTCGATGAGCTCCAGTCTTTCCACCGCATGGCTGGTGATAAAGCCGTCCTGGCAGGCCATGACCGGCAGTTTCACGTCCTTGTGCTCGCCGATGCGGACGCACTGGATGAAGTTGTCATAGGCTTCCTGGGCGTTTTCAGCGTAGATCTGCAGCCAGCCGGCATCCCGGGCGCCCATGGAGTCGCTGTGGTCGTTGTTGATGTTGATGGGGCCGGAAAGGGCCCGGTTGACCACAGCCATGGTGATCGGCAGCCGGTTGGATGCTGCGATATACAGCATTTCGAACATGTAAGCCAGTCCGCAGGAAGAGGTTGCCGTCATGCTTCTGGCGCCGGCGGCTTCCGAACCGATACAAGCGGACATGGAACTGTGCTCGGATTCAACAGGCACATACACCGTCGTCATTTCGCCATTGGCGATGTATTGAGATATAAACTGAGGTATTTCAGTCGACGGAGTGATGGGATAGGCCGCCACCACGTCGGGATTGATTTGCTTGATCGCAAAGGATACTGCTTCGTTACCGGACAATCTTTCATTAATAGCCATCGTGATCCCTCCTATTCTCCTTCTTTTACGAATTCAATCGCGTCAAAGGGGCAGACTTTTGCACAAATGCCGCAGCCTTTGCAATGGTCGAGGTCGAAATCAAGCCGTTTGCCGTCGACCACAGGAATCGCACAGTCAGGACAGACCGGAACACAAAGCAGACACTGTTTGCACTTTTCTTCGATGAATTTAGGGGTAACGGTGCGCCAGTCGCCGGTTTTGAATTCGGCGGAATTACCGGATGCGTAAATGTAACCGCCCGGCGTCAGATCCTGCCATTTGGTTTCAGGGTTGATGTTTTTCATCAGATTATCCTTCATAGACCTTGACCTCCTCCAATGCCATGCTGAGCGCCTTCATGTTGCCTTCGACAACTTCGGGCTTGGTGGCGAATTTATGTTTGAAAGAAGCTCTCATGTTTTCCAGAAAAAGCTTTTCGTCCATGACTTTGCTGGCATGGACCACTGCGGCAAGCATCGGGGTGTTGGGGATGTTCTTGCCGATGCATTCAAGGGAGACTTTTGCGGCGTCGATCGTGTAGATCTTGCCTTTGTAGCCTTTCAGCAAAGGAAGCAGCTCCTTGGGATCCTTTTTGGTATTGATGATGATGGCGCCCTCCGGTTTCAGACCGGCGGTCACGTCTACGGATTCCAGCAGGGTTTCGTCCACCACGGCCACAAAATCGGGTTCATAGATGTTGGAATGGACGCGCAGGGGCTCATCGCTCAGTCTGTTGTAGGCGGTGATGGGAGCTCCCATTCTTTCCGGGCCATATTCAGGAAAACCCTGGATATACATCCCTGTGCTGAAAGCTACGTCCGCCAGAAGCAGCGAAGCCGTCTTGGCCCCCTGACCGCCTCTGCCATGCCAACGTATCTCTGTCAGTTTTTTCATCTTGTTACTCCTCTCTTACATATAAAATACTTTGCCCCGCCGAGGGCTAAAAAATCAACCGTCGAGGCCCGGTGCAGATCCATATCCTATCGTCTGCCCACCCATCCGGGTCTCAACAAGTTTACACCCAAACAAAGCTATTATAGCATGTTCAATTTTATTTTTGCAAGGCATTTGCCAATCATATGCTGATCCACGGCTGTATACATTCGACATCCGGAATTAAAAAAGGGGGCCGGCGGCAAAAGCCTTCACTGCTTTGCCGACGGCCCGGGGATGCTATTGTCTGCGCCCGACTTCAAAGGCGCGAAGATTCATATCCACCAGCTTGTCTTTGACCGTTTTCCGGATGGCATCAAGCCATCGGTCCTCGGGAAATTCCAGATGGCGGGACAGGATGCCCAGCAGGACCACATTGGCAGCTCTGGCGTCCCCTTGTTCCAAAGCAAGGGCCGATGCAGCGGATGCCTTGACCTGGGCGCCCATGGCGCCGGCTTCCTCGACGATGTCTTTTGGATATTGGGCATTGCCGGCGATCACCGGCATGGGCAGCATCTGCTGCTGATTGACGATGAGAAGCCCGTCTTTTTTCAGGTAGGGCAGATAACGCATGGCTTCCAGCTCTTCGAAAGCCATAATCACATCCGCGTTCCCTGCAGCCACCAGGGGAGAATAGATCTTCTGGCCATACCGCACGTGGGTCACCACGCTGCCACCCCTCTGGGACATGCCATGGATCTCGGATTGTTTCACATCATAGCCTGCGGATTTCGCAACCTCTCCCAGGATCTTGCTGGCCAAGACGGTGCCCTGGCCGCCGACGCCGGCAATCAGAATGTTGACGGGGTTATCTTTAGTCATGGTTTTCACCTGCCTCTTGAATGGCATTTTTGGGGCACACCTGCGGACAAAGACCGCAGCCGACACAAACCAGCGGATCGATATGAGCCTTGCCGCCGTTAACCGAGATGGCCGGGCAGCCAAGCTTCAGACAAGCTTTGCAGCCGATGCATGCTGCCGCGTCAACGACAAAAGCGGGTTTTTTCAAGCGCACATAAAGAGCGCAAGGACGACGGACGATGACCACCGAAACCTCCGGCGCCGCAAGCTCCTCCCGGAGGACTTGCTCGCAGTGCTTCAAATCAAAGGGATCCACCACCTGGATCCTGTTTACGCCGACGCTCTCGACCAATTTCTCAATGGAAATTTTCGGTGCGGGCAGGCCTTTGACGTCTTTTCCGGTACCCGGATTATCCTGGTGCCCGGTCATGGCCGTAATGCTGTTGTCAAGGATCAGAACGGTTCCGAACCCTTTGTTGTAAACAAGGTCGACCAAGCCGGTGATTCCTGAATGAAAGAAGGTGGAGTCTCCGATGACCGCTACGCATTTGCGGGCGAATTCTTCTCCCCGGGCCAGCTCCATTCCAAAGGCGCCGGTAATGCTGGCGCCCATGCAGACGGTGGTGTCCAGACATCCGAAGGGTGGCGCTGAGCCCAGGGCATAACAGCCGATGTCCCCGGAAACATGCAGTCCCATTTTTTTGAGGGTATAGAAAATTCCCCGATGGCCGCAGCCGGGACAGAGGATGGGCGGCCTCACGGGCAGGGTCTGGACGGAGGAAAAGATCTTTTCAAAAGGCTTGAGCCCCAGCGCCTTGCGAAGGATCTCCTCGCTGAGTTCACCTTCCCGGGGAATGATGTCTTTGCCGGAAACCGCGACGCCCATGGCCTTGATTTGAGTCTCCAGGACCGGTTCCAGTTCTTCCACCACAATAACCCGCTCCACTTGACTGGCAAAATCTTTGATCAGTTTTTCATTCAGCGGCCACAGAAGGCCCAGTTTGAGGAAGGATGCCTCCGGCATGATCTCTTTCAAGTACTGATAGCTGATGCCGGCGGTGATGAAGCCGATCCGCCGGTCGCCCAGCTCCACCCGGTTCAGGCTGGTCTCGCCTGCAAATTCCGTCAAGGCCTTGCGCCGGGACTCCACCACCGTGTGGCGCCCTTTGGCATTAGCGGGGGTCATGACATATTTTGCAGGATTTTTTTCATAGTCCTTCACCACCATGTCCTGGGGCTCTCCGATCTTCACCAGACTCTTGGCATGGTTGACCCGGGTGGTGGTGCGCAGGATCACCGGCGTATCGAACCGCTCGCTCAGCTCCAGGGCTTGCATGGTAAAATCCTTGGCTTCCTGGCTGTCGCTGGGTTCCAGGACGGGGATCTTGGCGAGCAGGCCAAAGTAACGGTTGTCCTGTTCATTCTGTGAACTATGCATCTCCGGATCGTCGGCCGATACCAGCACCATGCCGCCGTTAACGCCGGTGTAGCTGAAGGTCAGCAACGGGTCCGCCGCCACATTGACGCCCACATGCTTCATCGCAGCCAAAGCCCGTGCTCCGGCAATGGAAGCGCCGATACAGACTTCCAGCGCCACTTTTTCGTTGGGGGCCCACTGGGACTGGATACGCTGGTAATGTGCAGCGTTTTCAAGAATCTCCGTACTGGGCGTGCCCGGATAGGCCGCAGCGACTTTAACGCCGGCTTCGTATGCACCTCTGGCAATGGCCTCATTGCCAGACAACAATTCATACTGGTCCATTCTTTAACTCCCTCATTTCAGGTTGCTTCATAAAAGGTTTCCTAATATTTATAACATTTGGCGGCAGCGCCTGTCCAGTCTTTGCCATGTATACACATCCGCTGCGCTCAGAGCCTTTGGAGATCCAGCGCATCGAGGCCATAGGTGCTGATGATCTTGATCAGCTTGCCCGGATAGTTGGAGTCGGTGGCGTATCCGCAGCGGCGCAGGGCATAGGCACCCCAAGTGCTGTTGAACATCACTTCGGTATAGGGCACATAACGGTCTCTCGTCAGCAGCAGGCTGTTGTGGTCATCCCAGCTTTCTCTGATGTTTTGATAAGCTCTGAATTTCGCATCGATGCGGTATTTGGTGCCGTAGTACTCTTCCCAGGTGTTGGAGAGGACCGAGCCGGCGGGGCCGGCGCCTTTGATGCCGAATAAATTGTACGACATTTGTCCTGAGTATTTATCCACCGGAAGACTTTGGCCCCAGCCCGATTCCAGCACCGCCTGGGCAACCTGCAAAGCGGCCGACATGCCGTTTTCCTTCTGAGTGGCCAAGGCCAGCGGTGTGATGTAACTGATGAAGAGATCTTTCTCTGCCACGGGCCGGGCTGAATAGAGCGTGCCCAGATAGATTTTGACCGTTACCGGCTCCGAGGTGATGGTCATGCCCTCTTCCGTCACCGCCGTTGCCTGAATGATCCGGGTGCCCTCATTGATCGTCTGGGGGGTCCAGCTGACCGTCTGGGCCGCATCGGCGACCGTCCCCAGCGTCTTCTTCGTTCCGTTGAAAGGATTCTTTACCATAAAGGAAACGGTTTGCAGCGGCACATTGGAAATGGCGCTCAAATCAATGGCTCCGGTGACCACCTCATCCGGTCCGACGCCCTTAAGGATCAGGCCGGGGGTTTTGGGCACGGTGGCCGTTAAGGGTGCGCTGGTATACGCTTTGCCTGCCGGCGTCGTGACCTTGACATAGATGTCCCAGGTGCCTGCCATATCCGGACCGGGAAACCATACGAAGTCCCCGTAAGGCAATTCTTTCAGCAGCACCGTTTCTCCGGTGCCAGCGCGCCTTGCCCAATACTGGGTGGCGGTCACATCAAAATTCCTCGTGATGGAAAGGGTCACCGGTATTTTGCCCACATTGGCCGAGTCGAACTTTTTGAGGCTGATGCTGTCGGGGGCTTTTTCCACCGCCACCGTCACGGGGATGGCTTCGCTGAAATACTGGCCGCCGGCGCCATCGGCAGTGATTGCCCGGATCTCCATTGGCCCGTTGTAAGCAAGGGTCGGCACAAAGGTGTAGGTGCCCATCGGATCTACCGCCTGGGACTGCGTCGCCTGGCCGGTGGTCAGATTTTTGAATTCATAGGCCACTGATTCAGCTGCAAAATTGGCCCTGCAGCTGAGATCGATGCTGCCGTCGATGGTCTGATTGGCCTTCAAGCCTGCCATGGTAACCTGCGGCGTGACCTGAACATCGACGGTAACTGCCGTCCCGGCAAGGAAATTCCCTTGGGCATCACATACGGCAGCCGCAATGATCCGACTGCCCTGGGCGGCAGGATCGGGCGCCCACCGTGCGACGCCCTGCGCCGTCGAGCTGCGGGCGACCACCTTGCCGGTGCCGGTTTCGGCATCCAGCATGAGGTAACGCACCTGGGCTGCGCCGGCCGGCACGCCGCCTAGATATTCGATGGTCAAAGGCAACGTTCCGGTCACGGTACGGCCGTTGGTCAGGCCGTTGATGCTGACGCTGGAAAACAGGGTCTTCTGGACTTTTTCGTCAGAATCCACATGGACGCTGCGGTCAATGTTGTCCCAATCCACCGAAATTCCCAGGGCATTGCCCACCAGCCGCAAGGGCACATAGGTCCGGCCGTCGATGATTTGGGAAGGCACATCGCAGACGTCATAGGTTTTTTTTCCATCATCCTCGTAACAGACCAGCCGGTTGTCTGCCCACAGCGTTACATTCTGTCCTTCCGTGTTGTTCACTTGGATGGTGCGGTTCGTCTCATCCCAGTTCACTTGGGCGCCTAACTCCTCGGAAATCATGCGGATCGGGACCAGGGTGCGGCCGGATTGCAGCCGAGGCGCGGGATCCATCGACACCCTTTTGCCATCGATCATGACGGAGATGCGGTCAGAAGCGGCCATAACCGGGGAAACCGGCAATATCATAAAAAAACTTGATACCGTCAAAAGTCCGGCCAAGGTGCTGCTGATCCAGCGGCGCCCTTTTTCATTGATCTTTCTCATGGTAAGTCTCCTTATCTTCGAATTTTATCCGATTTATTATACCATAGCCTGAACTGCTATTTTCCCCAAAACTCTGATATAATTATTTATTAACGGAATGTTCAAGAACTGTTCACGTTTGGAACCAAAAAGGATGAGGGATATGAAAACACACCTTTTGCGGCGGACCTTGCGCCGCTCTGCTGCGGTTTTGGTTGTATGCGCTGTTTTTATCGCAGGTCTGATGCCGGCGTCTCTTTTCGCCGCTCCGGAAACCGCCGGGCCGTCTCTTATCGGGGCGGCGGGCGGCTTTGAAAAGCATGAAACGGTTTATGTGGATGTGGACTATGAAGGCTCCCCCACGGCGGTGATCGTCAGCGACTGGCTGAAAAACCTTGAGCACCGGCCTGTGCTTCTGGACCGCTCCGACCTTGTAAAAGTCAAGAATATCAAGCAGGGCCCTGCCCCTGAATGGCGGGAGGATCAGCAGCTTCTTTGGAAGCCCGAGAACGGAGGCGACATTTTCTATCAGGGAAACAGCAGCAAAGCGCCGCCGGTCAGCATGAAAATCACCTACGAACTCGACGGCTCGCCCGTCCCTCCCGCTGAGCTGGCCGGCAAAAGCGGCCATGTGCGGATCCTTGTCAAATACACCAACCACCTTTCCCGCCGGGTCTCCGTCAAGGGTGTTTCCACGGTGATCTTTTCTCCCTTTACCATGCTCACCATGGTCAATCTGCCGGAAAACAAATTCTCGAACATAAAAACCGAAAATGCCAAGCTGCTGGCCTTGGGCGGCGGCGGCACGCTGGTGGGCTACTCCTGCCCGGGCCTTAAAGAAACCCTGCAAGCCAGTGATGATTTTACGGATATGAAGGATTGGTTCAGCTTCAGCGCCGACGTCAAGGAATTTGAATTGGACAGCATCACCACCCTTGTGACGCCGGAATTGGTCATGGAGGACATGCTGAAAAGTCTGGATCAAATGGATACTTTGCTGGAAAGCCTCGATGAATTGGCCGAAGCCAGCGGGGAACTGGCGGAAGGCAGCGACGACCTGACGGAAGGACTGGAATCCCTGGCCGACGGGATTCGGACTTACCTGGACGGCGTCGGTCAATTGGGCGATGGAATCTTCCAGATCCGGGACCAGCTGCCGGCGCTGACCGAGGGTATGGAGGACTTGCTGGAAGGCTCCGATCAGCTGAGCGCCGCAGCCTTGGAAATGGCGGATGGAATCCATGATGCCCGCAAAGACATCCCCGGTATGACCGAGGGCATCGAGGATCTGATGGACGGCATGGCTTCCCTGTCGTCTGGTCTGGATGATATGATCCTTCAGCTGAGCACAGGTCTCCCTGACCCGTCATCGCTTTCGGCTTTGAGCTATATGGTGGATATCGCCTTGGCGAGACAGACCGGTGCCGAGCCGGGCACCACAAACCGGGTGCTCCATCCGGAAAATCCCGCGGATCCGGATACCATCATTTACGCTCTGCTGGGCCAGTATAAAACCGACATCCTTCCCTGGATGGAATCCCTGCCGACCCTGGTGGAGGGCCTGACGGCCATGCGCGAAGGGATCGACGAAGCCCGGGCAGGCCTGAGAGCTTTGCGGGACGGCAGCATCTCTTTGGAGGAAGGATTGAGGCAGATGGAGGATGGCATGGTCCAGCTTCATGCCGGTCAGCAGGCTTTAACCGAAGGCCTGGCTGAGATCACCGATGGCAGCCGGGGGCTGGAAGAAGGCTTCCATGAGCTGGCCCAAGGCACCGAGGAATTGCTGGATCAGCAAGGGCAGCTGTCCGACGGGGCTGGAGAGGCCGCGGACGGCTCCAGGGAATTCACAGAAAATTACTGGAAATTCCATCAGGAGGGCATCCTTCAGCTGCAGTCAGAACTCAAGGATGAATTTGCCGGAATGTCGGACCGCAGGGATGCCATGGAGGCCATGGGAGAACAATATACGAGTTTCACCATGCTCCCCGAAGGCGTCACCGGCAGCGTCAAATTTGTGTTCCAGACGCCGGCCTTGACCCTTGAAAAGGTCATTCTTCCCCCTTCCGAGGCAGGGGAGGAAGCCACAGAACCAGGTTTCTGGTCCAGCCTTCTGCAGGAAATCGGAAAATGGTTCGCCGCCCTATGGCGTTTCATCTCCTCCCTGTGGCAATGAAATGAATAGGACGGCCTTCGATGCATGACACATCCGAAGGCCGTCCTATTTCTGACTCCATGGGATCATTCGATGGACTTTAAGGATTCCACCATGTTGATGCGGCGGATCTGAAAACGGGTGATCCGATTGACGACCAGGGAAAAAGCCATGGTCAACAAACCGGAATACAGATAACTGAGGCCTTGGATCTGCCGGACAAACTTGATGTTGTCGATTTCACAGGTCACGATCACCATCCGGTGCATGAACAGACCGATCACCAGACCGGCAGCGATGCCCAGCAGGGTGAGAAGATTGTTCTCGCGATAGACGTATTGGTAAAGCTCCTCGTCCGTGAAGCCCAGGACCCGGAGGGTTGCAAGCTCCCTCCGCCGCTCTTCGATGTTGATGTTGGTCAAGTTGTACATGATCACAAACAGCAAGGCTGCCGAGGCCAGGATCAGCACAATGATCACCACCAGCAGGCTATCCATGGTGTTCCCCATGGTTTCCTTGATCGCACTGGCAGCTTTGACCATATTGATGCGTTCATCCGCGAGCAAAGAGGCGGCGACGGCGGCCTGATCCGCTTTCCCGGCAGGCGTCAGCTGGAAAAGCAGATGATTGAAACGGCATTCCTCCTGAAAAATCTGTTGGTAATACCGGGCATCCATCAGGACGTAATGTCCCAGGTAATTTTCCATCACCGCCTCGATACGGACCTCCGCTTCCTTTTTCCCTTTGGTCAGGTAAAAGCGGTCCCCGGGGCCGGCGTCCATCAGTTCAGCCAGCTTTTGGGATATGACCGCCCCCTCCTCAGGCAAGGGGATGCTCCCTGCCTTGCTGCGCAGCGTAAACAACCGCTCCAGCCCTTGAGGGTCATTCGCGGCGATGACGGTGACAGCCCTTTTGAAACTGCCGGAAGCCTTGGAGACCTCGCTTTGACTGTCCAGATTGCCATAATAGCAGGCCAGTGGGTTTACAGCCAAAAGCGGATCCAGCAGGGAGTCTGCCGCAGCCTGCAGCGCCTGGGGCGGCATGCTTTCTTCAAAGTTGCACTGCATGTCGTAATGCAGCAATTCGGTAAACTCGATGTCCATGATCGAAAAGATCGAATCTCTGACGCCAAAGCCGGTCAGCAGCAGGCCGCAGCTGGCTGCCACACCTACGATGGACATCAGAAAGCGCTTCTTGTACCTGAAAATATTGCGTGCGGTTACCTTCTGGATGAACGAGAAGCGTTTCCAAACCGGCGTGATCCGTTCCATCAGGATCCGCTTGCCCATGGGCGGCGCTTTCGGCCGCATCAGCTCGGCCGGCACCGTCAACAGTTCCTTGCCGCAAGCCGCCATGGTTCCGAAAACCACACTGGCCACCGCAGCGGCTCCCGCGATCAAAGCCAGCGGCCAGGAAAAGGGCGTTTGAAAATCCGGGATCGAATAGATGCTGCCATAAGCGTCAAAAATCACCGACGGAAACAGCTTGAAACCCAGCATAGCGCCAAAAAGACTTCCCAGCATCGAGGCCGAGGCCGCGTAGATCAGGAACTGCCGAGTGATGTCGGTGGATTTGTATCCCAAGGCTTTTAAAACTCCGATCTGGGTCCGCTGCTCCTCCACCATCCGGGTCATGGTGGCCAGCGTCACCAACACAGCCACAAGGAAAAAGATCAAGGGAAACACCGTGCCGATGGCTTCGATCCGGTTGGTGTCATCCTGATAGCCGGAATAGCCTGTATTGGCTTCTTTCCGGTCCAAAACATACCAGTCCTCCTCCGGATCCAGCTGTTTCAAACGGTCCTTCACGACATGCACAGCGCTTTCGTACTCCGGCAAAAAGGCGTTCAGGTCCGCAGCATGACCCAACATGATATAGGCGACGCTGTACCGCCGTTCAAGGTCGGCACCGAAGGGCAGCCGCGGCCCCAAAGCTTGGACCACGTTGCCGGAAACATAGGCAAACCCGTCGTTTTCTCCGCTCCCTAAGGTGCTGCTTCCCCGGTCGATATAGATATAAAGAGGCGACTGGATCAATCCACAGATTACCAGCCGCCGGCTGCTGCCATAGTTGGAAACGGCAATCTCATCCCCGATCCCGATCGATTGCTCTTTGGCAAAGTCTAAATCCAAAGCACACTCCTGATCATCGGCCGGCAGTCGGCCGGAAACCACGTGGGGCGTATTGAGCCATCCGGAGGTTTCTCCCGAGATCCCATAATCGCTTTGCTGAAAGGTGGCCGGCCGTTCCGACAAACCGGGGGCTTCCTCTTCGATGGGCATGGAATAAAGCTTCACCACGGCGCTTTGGTCCCCGCCATAGTCAAGCAGGGCGTCTTGGATCAGCCCGGGCTCCACCCGGGCAACCCCGGACGCTGACCGGATGGCTTCGATGTCCTCCGCGACCAGTCCTTCATCCGAGGCCACCAGCAAATCAAACATAGAGGTTCTATCAAAATAAGCATCGCCGGACCGTTTCATATCCGGTCCGGTGGCCCGGATGCCTGCAAAAAAGGCCACTCCGATCATGGCAATCCCCAAAATCGAAAGATAACGGGTCCGGCTGTTCCTGATTTCCCGGATCAGATTCTTCCATAGCGCTTTTTTCATAATCACCACTCGATTTCAGAGGCGGGCGTTGGATGGGGATTCATGGCCACGTTGTCCACTTTGCCGTTCTTGATACGGATCACACGATCTGCCATAGGCGTCAGCGCCATATTGTGGGTGATGACGATGGTGGTCATGCCTCGCTTCCGGCAGGTTTCCTGAAGCTGCTGCAGGATCTGCTTGCCCGTCACATAGTCCAGGGCGCCGGTGGGTTCATCGCACAACAGCAGCCGGGTATTCTTAGCCAGGGCACGGGCAATCGAGACCCTTTGCTGTTCTCCGCCGGAAAGCTGGGAAGGAAAATTGTCCATACGATGGCCCAGACCCACCTCTTCCAGGACCTGTTTCGCATCCAAAGGATCCTTGCAAATCTGAGCAGCCAGCTCCACATTTTCCAAAGCGGTCAGGTTCTGGACCAGATTGTAGAACTGAAAGACAAAACCGATCTCATTGCGCCGGTACATGGTCAGCTGCTGCAGAGAATAGCTGCTGATGTTCTGGCCGTCCACCAGGATCCTGCCGGAGGTGCAGGTATCCATTCCGCCCAAAATATTCAGAACGGTGGTTTTCCCGGCGCCGCTTGGCCCCACCACAATGACAAATTCTCCCTTTTCCGCCTCGAAGCTGATCCCATCGGCCGCGCAGATCCGGACTTCTCCCATGGCATATTCTTTTCGGACATCATCCATCTCGATAAAGGCCATCCTGACTCACTCCTTATTGATGGGCGTTCTTAAAATGCGTCTTTGATCAGTTCGATGGACCGGACATCGCCATACAGGCCGATGATCACCCCGACCACATCAAACCGGCACAGGCAATCGGGGTTCTTTTCCATGGCCAGATAGAGTCTGGCCAGGCGCCGAAGCCGTGCCTGTTTCCGATGGGAAACCGTCTCCTGGGGCAGACCAAGCCCCTCATGCCGGCGGCTCCGGATCTCCAGGAAAACCAGGTAACCGCTCTCCCGGGCGATCATATCGATTTCCCCGATCCGCAGCCGTACATTGCGATGAAGGATCTCATAACCCTGGGACGATAAAAAAGAAGCAGATGCTTCCTCTGCTGCCCTGCCTCTTTGCTGGGGGGTTAAGATTGCTGCGGCATCCCTCATCCTAAGCCTTCTTTTGAAAGTATCTTTGCACTTCTTCATCATCGAAGAACGCGACTTGTTTGAAATCCGGACGTTCCAAAAATCCCAAAAAGGTCTTCCGGTGGCAGGGAGAAGGGCCATGACGGGCCACGGCCAACCGGTGCCTCTCGGTAGGATATCCCTTGTTCTGGGCCAGATGATATTGGGGATACAAAGCATCCAGCCCTTCCATCAAACGGTCCCGATAGGTTTTGGCCAGGACGGAGGCGGCGCTGATGCAGGCGCAGCGGGCGTCGCCTTTGACTATGCCTTCCTGAGGTATGCAGAGGTCCAGTCGCAGCGCATCCAGCAAGAGATAATCCGGCTGGATGGAAAGGCCGGACAACGCCCGGCCCATGGCCAGCTTCGTCGCCCCCAGGATATTGAATCGGTCGATCTCCTCCACATCCGCCTCGCCGATGGCCCAAGCTGCAGCTTGGTCCTTGATTTCCGATTCCAGCCGCAAGCGCGTTTTAAGGTTCAGCTTCTTGGAATCATTGAGTCCCTTCAGCCGAAGACCGCTGGGCAGGATCGCGGCTGCGGCCACCACCGGGCCGGCCAAGGGCCCCCTTCCGGCTTCATCCACACCGGCAATCCAAGCAAACCCCCGGTCGTACAGGGATTCCTCATAAGCGGACAGGTCCTCCAAACGCCGGAGCTCCTTCTCTTCCGCATCATGGCTGCATGATCTATTGTTCTTCATGGGCGGCTACCCCGGTTTCATCCATCAGACCCTGGACAGACTGCGCCGGTGCGGTGAAGGTCTCCGGATCATCCCATGTGACCGGGCCTAGTTTTCCAGCCCGAAGCTCATCGAGAAGCATGATCGCTGCTTTGTCAGTTTCTACGTTACCACCCTTTCGCAAAAAGCCGCGGCGCCGGGCAATGGTTTCCAGCAGAACGAAAGCCTCCTGCTGCTCCGGAAGATCCTCCCGGACCAGAACCGCCTCCCGGCCGATTTCGTCAGCGGTGATCGTTTCCGAGATGCCGTACCGCTGGGCCAGCCGCCCCGGACGGTGGGTCCGCAGCCATTGAATGAGCCAAAGACTCAAATCCAAAGGATCGTAGGCGTTATCTCCGATGGCGCCGGTGACGGCAAGCTTCCTGGCAGTATCCGGGTCTTCGATCTTGGGCCACAGGATGCCCGGCATATCCAGAAGCTCCAGGTCTTTTTCCAGACGGATCCATTGCTTGCCCCGGGTCACACCGGGTTTGTCCCCGGTTTCGGCACGGGCCTTTCCGGCGAACAGATTGATCAGGGTCGATTTCCCCACGTTGGGGATCCCGGTGATCATCACGCGGATGCTGGTATTCATGATGCCGCGGCTGCGGCGCCGTTCCAGCACCTGTTCCGCCTGTTTCTCGATTCCTGCTGTCAGCTGCTTGATCAGGAGTTTCGGATTGCTGGTCCGAAAATTTCCCGCGATGGCCGGCCAGCCGGCTGCTTCAAAGTTTCTGATCCATGCCTTGGTCATTTCGCTCTCGGCCAAATCTTCTTTGGCCATGATAATCAGACGGGGCTTCGCCCCGATCAGGTCGTCGATGAGCGGATTGCGGCTGCTCATGGGCAGACGGGCATCCACCATCTCCACCACCACATCCACCAAACGCAGATTCTCGGTGATCAGCTTGCGCGTTTTGGCCATATGGCCGGGAAACCACTGAATCATAGCTACCTCCGCACTCCCAAAATATCTAAATCAACTATATACCATTTGTAATTTCCTCGCAAGGAGAAGGCCTTGGTCCACCGGATGGGCTTCCGGCCCGGCTCAAAGACCTTTGAAAAAGAAAGCGGAAAAGAAAGACGACGGCTTCGTTTGGAATGCCGTCGTCTGCATATCGTTTGTCTTATAAGGTTCTTAGGCTCTGTCTTTGATGCGGGCTGCCTTGCCAGACAGGTTGCGGAGATAGAAGAGCTTCGCGCGGCGAACCTTGCCTCTGCGCAGCACCTGAATGCTCTGGATACGCGGCATATGAACAGGGAAGCAACGCTCCACGCCCACACCGTAAGTCACCCGGCGAACGGTGAAGGTTTCGTTGATCCCGCTGCCGCGGCGTTTGATGACAACGCCTTCGTAAGCCTGAACACGCTCTTTGGCGCCTTCAACGACCTTTACATTCACGCGAACGGTATCACCCGAACGAAATTCAGGAATGTCCTGACGTAATTGTTCAACTTCGATACTTCTTAATAAATCCATGATATGTCCCTCCTCCCCGTATAGATGTTCATGCCTTGCCTTCATTATCAAAGCAGCGGACCATCCGTTCTTGCCGACAGGCGAATACTAAGTTAGTATAACATAATCGCTTTTCTGATACAAGCATCTTATTTCGACTCAATACGCTTTTCTTCAAAGGCATCCTGCCCGCTCCGCAGCCCATCGTCAAACCAGGCAGGGCCCAGCAGCCGGTCGAGAATAATGGAGGCTGCGCTTCGAACAGACAAGTGGTTGTAGGCGCCGCGACCGGTCACCGGCTCCAGGATCACATCCGCGGAATCGATGATTTCCTTGGCCAAACCGTAGCCCGTGCCAAAGACCAGCAGGTAATTGACCCCTTGTGGTGCAGCCGCCGCAGGTTCGGCCATCCGGCGCCGCAGCGCCGCATAGGACGTGGCGTGCTCATGGGGATGGGCGTCGGTGACCACGCGGCAAAGACTTCCTCCCCAGGTTTTAAGGATCTCCGCCTCAGCGGCTTCCAGGGATTCCGCCAGGCGGATCTTGGATAGAGCATGGCAGCGGTCCGGGTTGTATCGGGCGCCGGCACCCCGGGTCCAATATTGCAGAAGCTCATCCGCCAGGGTATGCTGGGCGGGATGCGGATGGACCAGGAAATATTGCTGCAGGTCGTAGGTGGCTGCGCAGCGCGAGATGTCATGGATGTCCAGATTGGTGATCGATGTGGCGATCACTTCGCTGTTCTTATTGTAGATGGGATAATGGACCAAGGCTAGAAAAACCCGGTTTTGTGACAATAGGATCGCCTCACTTGCCTGTCGTATTCTCTTCTTCTTCACGGTGGATCTCTTCAAGAAATTTTTGATCTTCCTTGGTTAACGGAAGGGTTTTAAGCAGATCCCGGCGCCGAAGCCAAGTCCGGCGCAAAGCCTCTTTTCGCCGCCATTTACGGATGCGTTCGTGATTGCCGGACAACAACACCTCCGGAACCTCCCGGCCTCGGAAAACCCTCGGCCGCGTATAGTGGGGGTGCTCCAGCAAGCCGTCTGAGAAAGAATCCGCTTCATGGGATCCGGCTTCCCCTAAAACACCGGGAAGCAGCCGGCAAACCGCATCGATCACCACCATGGCTGGCAGTTCCCCGCCGGTCAGGACGTAATCTCCAATAGAAATTTCCTCATGGGCCAAAGCCCGGATCCGTTCGTCAAAACCTTCATAATGGCCGCAGACAAACACAAGCTGTGTCTCCCGGGACAGGCTATTGGCCATTTCCTGGGTGAAGGGCCTGCCCTGGGGGCTCATCAGGATGATTTTTCCAGGGAATTGCGCAGGATCGCCGATCCGGTCTTCCAGCGCGCTGAAGATCGGTTCGGGCTTGAGCACCATGCCGGCGCCGCCGCCATAGGGAATATCATCCACATTTTTATGTTTTGACGTGGCGTAGGGACGGTAGTCCATGGCCTCAAAGTGAATGAGACCTTTATCCCGGGCCTTTTTCATGATGCTCTGACTCATGGGCCCGGCAAACATTTCCGGAAAAAGGGTCAATACTAAGATATCCATTCATTCCTCACTGGTCTTTCGGCAAAATCGTTCAGTCCAGCAAGCCGGGCGGCAACACGACCTCCATGCGTCCGGCTTCCAGGTCGACCTTCTTGATCACAGTTTTCAGGGCAGGGATCAGAATCTCCTGCTGGCCGTCCCGAACCACATAAACGTCGTTGCTTCCGGGCTGGAGGACCTCTGTCAACGTGCCGTAGCAGCGTTCGCCTTCGCAGACCTTTAAGCCCTCGAGTTGATATATGTAATACCTGCCTTCCGGCAAAGGTTTGAGTTCAGATTCAGGCAGCTGCAGAAAATAGCCCTTGATCGCTTCCGCCTGGTTCATGTCGGCGATTTCCATGAAGGTGATCAGGACCATCTTTTTGTGATAGCGAACCGTTTCAATCGTCAGCGGACGACGAGGCGCCCTTTGCTCCATTTGCTTCTCGTCAGCCTCTGCAACGGCATAAACCTTTTTGATTTCCTCAAAAAGGCCGGGGTCGTCGGTGATGGGCTTGACCTTGACTTCGCCCCGGTTGCCATGGGTATTGATGATTTGTCCAATGGTGATGAACATAGGCTCCTCCTGTCTGTCGATGCAAAGGCGGCCGGGTCCGGCGCCTGGGACCCTCCGCGGCGGTTTGAGAAACGGGAAGGCCCCAGCGTTTGGGTGCCTTCCCGCATGGTGGTTCGTATCTCGATTGGATCAGGACACAATATCCACGACGATTTTTCTCTTTTCACTCTGGAGGGCAGCCGCTTTGACTAAAGTACGGATCGATTTGGCGATACGGCCTTGCTTGCCAATCACCTTGCCCATATCTTCAGGCGCAACGCGCAATTCAATGATCACGGCGTCTTCCTCTTCGCGCTGAGTCACAACCACTTGGTCGGGATGTTCCACCAGTGCCTTCGCCAAATATTCCACGAGATCTTTCATGCTGCGCGACCCCCTTATTTGCCGATGACGCCGGCTTTGACCAACAGGGCTTTCACGGTTTCGGACGGCTGAGCGCCGGTACCGACCCAGTATTTGGCACGTTCCTCGTCGATCTTGATAACAACAGGATCCTTGGTGGGATCATAGTATCCGAGCTCTTCAATACAGCGGCCATCACGGGGTGACCGGGAATCAGCTACAACCACACGGTAGAAAGGCGCTTTTTTCGCACCCATTCTTCTCAGACGAATTTTAGTTGCCATGAATTTTCACCTCCTCAAAATAATCTGCACGATTTCGTTGTTGTTTCTATCCAGTCTGCCCATTTAGAAGGGCAGCTTGAAACCTTTCATGCCGCGGCCGCCTTTGCTCATCTGACTCATCTGCTTCATCATTTTCTGAGCCTGTTCGAACTGCTTCAGCAGACGGTTGACATCTGTGATGGTGGTGCCGCTGCCCGCCGCGATCCTCTTGCGGCGGCTGCCGTTGATCAGCACCGGTTTCCGCCGTTCTTCCGGCGTCATGGAACGGATGATGGCTTCGGTATGGGCCATATCCTTCGGATCCACCTGAAGGTCCTTGAGTCCCTTGATCTTGCCCGCACCGGGAAGCATGCCCAGCAGCTGGTCCAGCGGACCCATGTTTTTCATCTGCTGCATCTGGTCAAGGAAATCCTCCAAGGTAAACTCCGCCTTGCGGAGCTTCTTTTCCATTTCCTGGGCCTTCTTGATATCCACCGTTTCCTGGGCTTTTTCGATGAGGGTCATCACATCGCCCATGCCTAAGATCCGGGAGGCCATACGATCCGGATAAAAGGGTTCCAGCGCATCGGTTTTTTCGCCCATGCCCACAAATTTGATGGGCTTTCCGGTAACCGCTTTGACGGATAAGGCCGCACCGCCGCGGGTATCGCCATCCATCTTGGTCAGGACGACCCCGGTCAGCTCCAGCCGGGCGTTGAAGGTTTCCGTCACCTTCACCACATCCTGCCCGGTCATGGCATCCACCACAAGCAGGATCTCCTGGGGCGGTACCGCCGCACAGATGGCATCCAGCTCCGCCATCAGGGCATCATCCACATGAAGCCGGCCAGCCGTGTCCAGGATCAGGATATCGACGGCCTGCCGTTCCGCGGCAGCATAAGCACCCTTAGCAATCTCCACGGGACTGACCTGGTCTCCCAGGCTGAAAACCGGCACGTCCAGCTGCTGTCCCAGGATCTCCAATTGTTTGATGGCGGCAGGGCGGTAAATATCGCAAGCGGCCAGCATGGGGCGACGGCCGTGTTTTTTGAAATGCCGGGCCAGCTTGGCGCTGGAGGTGGTTTTGCCGGAGCCTTGAAGGCCCACCATCATGATGACCGTAGGTCCCCGGCCGGCATTGTTGATCTGTGCCGGATTGTTGCCCATCAGCCGGGTCAGCTCTTCGTTGACGATCTTGACCACCTGTTGCCCGGGAGTCAGGCTGTCCATGACCTCGGAGCCGATGGACCGTTCTTTGACGGCCGCGATAAAATCTTTGACGACTTTATAATTGACGTCCGCTTCCAAAAGGGCCATACGGACTTCCCGCATCGCCTCCGTGACATCCTGCTCGGTCAGCTTCCCCTTGCCACGCAGACGCTTAAAAACATTTTGAAGCCGGTCTGATAAATTTTCAAACGCCATGGTTTTATCTCCTTATAGTTTAGAAACCCGTTCGAGCAGCGCTTCCCACCTGGCCTGCTGCGATTCCGTCATCGGGCCGCCGAGGTTGGCCTGCCAGTCGCACAGATCCCGGAGCAGCTCTTCCTTTGCCTTGCGCTGCGTGGTATTTTCCGCAATCAGGCCAAGCGCTGTTTCGTAGTGTTCCAGTTTTTCGTCCGTCCGGGTGATCAGGTCATAGACGGCATTGCGGGAAACATGCTGCAGATCGGCAATCTCTCCCAGGGAAAGATCATCCTGATAATATAATTCGTATATGATCCGCTGCTTCTCGGTCAATAGCTCACCGTAATAATCCAGGAGCAGGGAACGCCTCGCAATTTCTTTCATGAAGCACCTGCCTGTTAAACAAATTTACTTAACGCTCGTACTATCCTAGTTTAGCGAAGCTGTTCCGGGTTGTCAAGGCAATTTGCATAACAACCTTGAAAAAATAAATTATAGAAGGCTCTGCGCCGGAGCACTAGCCCCTGCTGTTGAAAATGATCACCGCAACAACGATGATCAGGATCGCGATTCCAAGCAAAAGCGTCATCATCGACATCCTCCCCCATCCTTTCCGCTCATTCTTCTCCGAGACGTTTTTTCAGTGTTTGCCGTCTGCCAAACCATTGCTTCAGCGTCACATCAAGGGATTCCTGACGAATCTTGGCCGCATCGAACCGCATCAGCTGAAACACGATCTGGATACAGACTCCGGCGCCAAAGGCGGCCAGCACGGTGCCTAAGCCAACCGGTCCACCCAAGAGGAATCCGCTCAAGACGGCAGAGCCTTCGATCAGGAATCGGCAAAGCCCTGCCGAAAAACCGGTCCGTCGTATCAAGGCCACCATCAGGCTGTCCCTTGGTCCAGCACCGTATCCCGAGCCAATATAAAGAAAGGCGCTGAAGGCAATGGTCAAGAGTCCTGCCAGCATCAGCAGAAGCTGCATGGGCAGAAGGGTTTGGACCGGGATCAGGTCCAGCCGCAGGACCAGGTCGGTGGAGACCCCGATCAATATCATATTCAGTAGAGTCCCCAAACCGATTTTCTCACCCAATAAGGCTGAAAACACAACAATGCAGGCTCCGGTAAGGATGGACACCGTCCCGATGCTCAATCCCAGCACCATCCCAACGCCGGAGTGGAAAACCTCCCAGGGCGCATACCCCAGATTTGCTTTCATGGTCATCACGATTCCCGGTCCATACAGCAACAGCCCGGCGTTCAGCCGCAGCATGCGCTTCAGTGTTAGGTTCATCTTTTACTCCTTTTTTTCCACCGGTCTTATATAAAACCACCCTGTTTCAGAATCACGATCCATAAAAACATCGTGATGACCGAAAAAGCGGAACTGTACACCACCAGCTGCCCCGCCAGCTCGCTGTCCCCTGCCATCTGCTTTGCCATGGTGAAGGAGGATACCGCGGCAGGAGACGCATACAAAGCCAGCAGTCCCGTCAGCCGGAGGTCCCGGAAGCCCATCAGAAGCGCGGCAGCCAGAAGCGCCATCGGCACCAGAACCAACCTGCCAGCGACGCCCGCCAGCACCTGGCGCCAGCATTGCCGGGTCGCCGAAAAATGGAAGGACCCTCCCAGAAGCATCAGCGCCAAAGGGGTTGTCGCCTTTGCCATATCCTCCATAGCCTTATATAAAACGGTCGGGAGACGGATGCCCAAGAGCAAAATTCCGACGCTGCAAATGGATGCCAGAATCAGCGGGTTGGCGGCGACCCCCTTCAAGATCTTCGACCATTGCGTCACGCCATCCCGATAGATTTCCAGCGAAATCACGGCAAGGACATTGAACAGCGGAACGACGACAGAAATCAGCAGAGCCACCGGGCCGATCTGATCATCCCCAAACAGCGCCGCCGCCACCGGAATCCCGAAAATGATAAAATTGCTCCGGAAGATCCCTTGGATCAGCACCCCGCGGCGGCTATCCTCTTTTTCGAATCGAGGCACCAGCCCATAAAGGATGCTGAAGACCAGTAAAATGCTGATGGCTGCAAAAGCCATCAGCGGCAGATCCAAACTGCTTTGCAAATCGGTCTTGTAAATATTGATGAAAAGTAAAACCGGCAGAAACACTTGGAACACCAGCCGGTTCATCACATCCAGGGTATGCTGGTCCAGCAGCCCGAGACGGCGCATCCCATAACCCATCGACATGTTGAAAAACAATGGAAATACAACGGCAAATGCCAATGCCAGACTATCCATGAAATCTCCTTCGGTCCGCCGGACCCAGCGGTCACTGTCCGGTCAATTCATTGCCGGCGGCCTGCACCATATATAAAATCTTTTCTTCATCCAAGGTCAGCATCTCCCGATGACGCATCAAGAGCTGTCCATCCACCATCACCGTATCCACATTGCCGGCGCCGGTCGAATAAACCAGCTGGGAAATCGGATCATACATCGGCCGCATATTAGGCTGGTCCAGGTCGATCATGATCAGATCCGCCTTTTGTCCGGCTTCGATGGTGCCGCACTCCTCAAAGCCAATGGCGCTGGCGCCGATGGGTCCGGTCATTTGCAGGACCTGCCCCGCCGGCATGATGGTGGGATTGGCCAGATTGGCTTTATGCAGCAGAGCAGCTGCCCGGATCTCCTCCCACATGTCCAGATTGTTGTTGCTGGCCGCGCCATCGGTGCCCAAGGCAACCGCAACGCCGTTGGCCATCAAGGCCGGGATCGGCGCGATGCCGCTGCCTAATTTCATGTTGCTTTGAGGATTATGCACCACCCTGACCTTTTTAGCCTTGAGGATCTGCCGGTCCTCCTCCGACAGCCAGACACAATGCGCTGCCAGGACGGGAACATGATCAAAGAAGCCCAGGGAATCCAGCCGTTCCACCGGCGTCATGTCAAATTCCTTGATGCTGTTGTTGAACTCTTCCCGGGTCTCTGCCACATGGATGTTCAGGCCGACATTCAATTCTACGGCCATGTCCAGGACTTTTTTGAGGTAATCCGTGGAACAGGTGAAGGGCGCATGGGGCGCCAGCCAGCAGCGAATGCGGCCGTCTGCTTTCTCCTGCCAATGCCGGATGAATTCTCTCGCCTCGTGAAGCCTGTGGGTATCGCCAAGAGGCAGATCCTGCAGCCCCCGGCTCAGATTGGCGCGGATCCCGGATTCCAGGACGGTTTTGGCCATTTCGTCCATGAAAAAGTAAGCGTCCGAAAAAGCCGTGGTTCCGGAGCGGATCATTTCCAGTACCGCCGACATGCAGCCTGCCCGGGCTGTTTCGGCCGTGAGCCTGTCCTCGAGAGGAAAGATCCGGTCGAAGAGCCACTGGTGGAGCGGCATGTCATCCCCGACGCCGCGAAGGATATTCATGGCGCCATGGGTATGGGCGTTGACCAGCCCGGGCATGGTGATGAACCCTTTGCCCGGGATTTTTTTAAGATCATTGTACTGAGGGGTCAAATCTTCCCCCACATCCACGATCCGATCGTCGATGACCGCAATATCCCCATGAAACCAGGGACGTGCTCCGGCTAAAGGGACCACGAGGGTATCTTTGATCAACCAGCCAGACATAAAACACCTCCTTGATGATTCGCGGCTGCCTTCGCGCATGGCCTATCCGCAGCTGCTTTTGCTGAATCAGCTTTCCTTTGTGATCGCATGGGCATCCAGGATCGTTTCCCTGCGCAGCAAGGCTTTCATCTCCGGACTGATGCTGCCGCAGCCGCAATCAAAATCCAAAGGCACCGCCTCCAGAAGCGCCATGATCAGCTTGGAAATATTCCCCGACAGCATGGCCATGGCATCCAGAACTTCCTGATGGGACAGGGGTTCGGCGGAAATGCCCGCCGCAAAATTTGTCACCATGGAAATGGTGGCATAGCACATGCCGGCCTCTCTGGCCAGAACCACCTCCGGCACGCTGGTCATGCCCACCAGGTCGCCGCCCATCATTTTAAACATGCGGATCTCTGCCGGCGTCTCGAAACGAGGGCCTTCAGCGCAGACATAACAGCCGCCGTTATGCATGCTGAGCCCCAGCGCCGCAGCTTTTTCTTCGATCAATCCCCGGGTCCTGGCGCAATAGGGGTCTGTCACGTCCACATGGACCACGCCGGTGCCGTCGCCTTCAAAAAAGGTCGTCCTGCGCGACTTGGTGAAATCAAGGAACTGGTCCGGCAGGACGAAATCCATCGGTTTCATCTCAGGGTTCAGGGACCCGACGGCGGTGGTTGCAAAAATCTGACGCACGCCTAATTTCTTCAAGGCCATGATGTTGGCCTGGTAGTTGATCCGATGGGGCGGAACCGAGTGGCCTTTTCCATGGCGGGTCAGAAACGCAATGCGCCTGCCTTGGCAAGTACCGGTCATAAGTTCAACGGACCCATAGGCGGTCAGCACGCGTTTTTCCTGAAGATTCTCCAGCATGTCGGCACGATAAACACCGGTTCCTCCGATCACGGCCAGTTCAATAGGCTGCATAGGTCATCCCTCGCTTTCTGTTTCGTTGGCAAAGAGTCTTTCACTGAATTCGTCGGCGTTAAAAGGTTTTAAGTCACGGATGCCTTCACCCCAGCCGGTGAATTTAACCGGCAGCTGATATTCGTTCTGTATGCCAAGAACGATCCCGCCTTTGGCCGTTCCGTCCAGTTTGGTCAGCACCACCCCCGTCACTCCGGCGGCCTCTTTAAATAATCGGGCCTGGGACAAGGCATTCTGGCCGGTGGCCGCATCCAGGACAAGGAGCACCTCATCGGGCTGCCCCGGACATTCCCGCTGGATGATCCGGCAGATTTTCTTGAGTTCTTCCATCAAATTGGCTTTATTTTGCAAACGGCCTGCCGTATCCACCAAAAGCACATCGGCTTTGCGTGACCGGGCCGCTGCCAGGGCATCAAAGACCACGGATCCCGGATCGGCGCCCTCCTGATGGCGGATCAGATCCACCTGGGCCCTCTTGCACCATACCTCCAATTGATCAATGGCTGCCGCACGGAAGGTATCCGCTGCGGCCACGATCACTTTATAACCGTCCTGTCTCATTTGGCTGGCCAATTTTCCGATGGTCGTGGTTTTTCCGACGCCATTGACCCCAAGAAAGAGGATAACCTTCAGTTTTCCCTTTTCCAGCTTCAGCTCGTGGTCGCCTTCTGCCAGAATTTTAGCGACCTCGGCTTTCAGGCTGGCGGCCACCGCGTCCACGCTGTCCATTTTTTCCTTTCGGGAACGTGCCCTCAGACCGTCCACCAATTCCATCGCAGTCGCCCCGCCCACATCGGCCAGGATCAGCTGCTCCTCCAGTTCGTCAAAAAACGGGTCGTCGATTTTTTGTCCGCTCATAATTTTACTGATTTTCTGAAATATACCGCCCAATAAACCCATGGTCCTGTTCCATCCTCTCGGTGCTTATTCTCCAATTTATACGTGGCGGGCCGGGCCCGCCGGCAATCAACGGGGATATCCTTTTTAGATCACATGCTCCAGATCCTGCATGCGGACGCTCAGGATCCTGGACACACCGGAGACCTCCTCCGCCGCAACGCCGTAAATCACATCTCCCACCTCCATGGTGCCTCTGCGATGGGTGATAACGATGAACTGGCTTCCGGCGTGACTGTATTCTTTGATCAGGGCGGCAAACCGGTCCACATTGGCATCGTCCAGGTTCGACTCGATTTCATCAAGGATGCTGAAGGGGCTGGGCCGCACCTGCAGCATGGCCAGCAGGAGGGATATGGCGGTCAGGGCCTTTTCCCCGCCGGACAGCAAGGAAAGATGCTGGGGCTTCTTGCCGGGTGGCTGGGCCATGATGTCAACGCCGGTTTCCAGCATATTGTCCGGCAAGGTCAGATAGAGGCTGGCCCTGCCGCCGTCAAACAGCCGCTGAAACACCAGATTGAATCGTTCATTGATCTGCTCAAAGGTTTCTTTGAATTTTGAGGCCACCAGGGCATCCATTTTCTGGATCACCTGCTCCAGATCGGCTTTGGCCTTCACCAGGTCTTCCGTCTGATTGGTAAGGAAGGTCAGACGTTCCACCAGCCGGTCGTATTCCTCCACAGCACCCAGATTGACCTGTTTCATCGCGCCGATCTCTTCGCGGAGCTCCTTGATGCGCAGCTGGGCCTTGCGCCGCTCCTGAACCGGTTCGATGGTATCGAGAGCTTCCTCCCAGGATAAGCCAAACTGCTCGGATAGCCTCTGTCCCCATTCTTCCAGGTTCGCCTGAAAACGGCTTTCCTGAATCTGCATCTGGCGCAGCCGGTCTTCGCGGCTTTGGATCTCCGCGCTGATCTTGCGCTGGTTTTCGTCTAAATCCATGACCTTCTGCTGGAGCCCTTGCCGTTTTTCCTGACAGAAGGCTTTTTCTTCCTCTAAACGGACGATTTCCGCCAGGAGCGCCTCGGCTTCCCGTTTTCTTGACTGCAAGGCCCCGAAGTGCTGCCGGGCTTTCTGCCGGCACAGGACCGCATTTTCATGCTGAGAGGCCATCATCCGCTGCAACTGGTCCATCCGGTCTTTCAGGAAGCTGCCTTCATGATCGAAGGAATTCAGCCGTTCCGTACTGGCAGCCACCTGGATGCGCAACTCCGTCAGATTCTGCTGACGCGCCATCCGCTGGGTGTCCGCCGTCTGAATCCTTTGTTTCAAGCCATCGATCCGGCCGCTGCTTTCTGCCAGCGCTTGGATGATGGCCTCTTTCCGTTGGCTGTGTTCGTTCAGGGAACCGGTCAGCCGGACACGGGCTTCATCCGTTTCTTCCTGCTGCCAGTCCATGGTTTGAAGCTCCTTGACGCATCGCTGGATTGCTTCCTCCTGATGCCTCAAACTGCTGGCAATTCCCGCAAGCTCCTGTTTCCATTGCTGCAGCTGATCCTGGCTTTGGACCAGCGCTTCTTTTTGTTGATTGAGTTTCTGTAAAAGGACTTCCTCTTCACCTTCGCCTTGCAAAATGCGCTGGGATAACCGGCGGATCTCCTGATCCAGTTCAGCCAGCTGCCTTCTCCGGCTGATGAATCCATCAGCATTGACGCGGACGCTCCCGCCGGTCAAAGAACCGCCGGCATTGACCACTTGCCCGTCCAAAGTGACCAATCGGTATCTGAACCCGATTTCTTTAGCCCGGGCCACCGCGTGGCTCAGATCATCCACAACCCAAACCCGGCCCAGGAGAAATTCCATCACCGGCAAGAAGCGATCTTCAAAATCCACCAGATCCACCATCCGGCCCAAAATGCCTTTCCCTTTCGGGGCGTCGGTCATTGCGCCGCCCTTTGGCTTGATGGTATCCAAAGGCAAAAAGGTGACCCTCCCTTTGTTATAGTTTTTCAGCCAGCTGATGGCGGCCTGGGCATTTTTTTCCGTTTCGGTGATCACATTCTGGGCGGCACCGCCTAAGGCCACCTCCACCGCCACTTCGTATTCCTTGTCGACACGGAGGTTTTGCGCCACCGTCCCCAAAATCCCATCGATCCAGTCCTTGTCCCGGCGGCGGAGAATCTCCCGGACGCCCTGGGCATACCCCTGGCCTTCCTTTTCCATTTCTTCGAATAACTTATACTTGGAAAGGGCTTGGCCCCTTTCTCCCGCCAGCAGCCGGTTGGCCTGCTGTGCCTGCTCATAAGCGGTCTTGTCCTGCTGGCGCAGGCTTTCCTGCTCTGTCAGCCGTGCCATTTCCTCTGAAATCCTGGATTCCAAGCCAGATTGCTGCTGTTCCAAGGCCAGCTGCTTCTCCCGGGCCTTTTCCGCCGCTTCCGCGGCCGCCTGGCGGGACTCATCCAGCCGCTCCTGCTGGCGGTTCATAGCCAGCAGATCCTGGCTGCATCGGACGATCTCATTCTGGATAAAGCTTTCTTGCCTCAGCAAGTCGAAATGAGCTTCTTCCCCGGCCGCCAGGGCCTGACGGTCCTGCAAGACGGTATCGGCAATCTCTTTCTCGTTTTTTTCCTCGGCCTCCAGGATCTCACGGTCATGATTCAGCTTGAGCGCCAATTCGGCGCCCTCATTCTGCCGAGCCTTCCATTGGCCGGACAAATCGTTCCATTCCGCCTGCAGATTCTCCTTTTCCTGCTCCAGACCGGTTGCCTGGGCTTCCAGGGAGGCACTCTTTTCCTCGTCGCTGCGGTTTTCGCTGTCCATCTTTTCTGCCTGTAGGCTCTGTTCATAGATCAGCGCTTGCAGACGTCCCAGCTGTTCGCTGAGCCGGTCCATTTCCAACCGGATGCCTTCCTCTTGGCTTCGTACCGAGACAAAGCCGGTTTTTTGGGACAGCAGCTCCTGCTGGACCTGCTCCAGCTCAGTCTGAAGCTGGAGCAGTTTTTCACGGGCGATCCGGATCTCTCCGGTGATCATCCCCATTTCCAGCTGGTCCAATTCTTTCTTGATCATCTGATACTGACGGGCTTCCTCTGCCTGCTGGGCTAAGGGCCCTTCCTGGCTGCGCAGTTCCAGCAAAAGGTCTTCGATCCGCAGCAAGTGCTGCTGGGTCTCATCCAATTTCTTGGCTGCTTCTTTTTTTCGGTACCGGTATTTAATGATGCCCGCGGCATCCTCCAGAATGGCGCGTCGTTCCTCCGGGCGGGCCATCAGGATCTCTTCCACCCGGCCCTGCCCGATCATGGAAAAGCCCTCCCGGCCAACACCGGTATCCATGAACAGCTCATGGACGTCCTTGAGTCGGCAAGGCACTTTATTGATCAGATAATCGCTTTCCCCCGAGCGATAAAGCCTGCGGGTCACCGTAATCTCATTAAAATCCAAAGGAAAGGTTCCCGAGCTGTTGTCGATGGTCAAAGACACCTCGGCCATGCCAAGAGACTTTCTCTTTTCGCTGCCGGCGAAAATCACGTCCTCCATCTTACCGCCCCGCAGGGATTTGGCGCTTTGTTCCCCCAATACCCAGCGGATCGCGTCGGTGATATTCGATTTGCCGCTGCCATTGGGACCGACCACCAGCGTGACCCCCGGCTGAAATTCCAATACCGTTTTGTCGGCAAAGGACTTGAATCCATGAAGTTCCAAACGCTTCAAATACACCGGCAAACGCTCCTTCTATATGAATGATCTCTTCGAGCTGCACAAATCCCGTTCGGTACAATCTGGGAATATTTCGTGATACAGCAAAAAATTCCTTCTCAACCCCATCGTATTCTGGTTTATTCGGCATCTTTTTGTCTGATGTGGTGCAGCGCCAGCTTGGCGGCTTGCTTCTGGGCCTCCTGTTTCGTGCTGCCGCGGCCCCGTCCGATCTCTTCATCATCCAGGAAAGCGCCAGCTAGAAAGACCTTCTGGTGGTCAGGTCCCTGTTCATCCAGAATGCGATAGGTCAGCTGCCGGTCGTGGGCTTTCTGGACCCATGCCTGAAGCTGCCCTTTATAGTCCTCCTCCACCGCCTCATCGATTCTTGAAGCGGTGGCCTGCAGCGCCTCAAAAACATAGGTCTCCAGGGCCGGCAGCGTTGCCCCGCTCAGGAACAAAGCCCCGAGAAGGGATTCGAAAGCATCCGCCAGGATCGAGGTCTGTTTGGCGCCGCCGTTGACGGAAATTCCTTTGCCCAACAACAGATATTGGCCTAATTTCAGTTTTCGGGCTGCCGCCGCCAAGGACCTCTCACACACAAGGGCCGCCCGCATTTTCGTCAGCTCCCCTTCAGGAGCGCCCGGATTGTCACGGTATAAAGCACGGGCTGCCACCATGCCCAGCACCGCATCGCCCAGAAATTCAAGCCTCTGGTTGCTCTTCAGGCTGACCTGATGCCTCTCCTCGGTGCTTTTACCTTCCAACCCCACCCCTTCCGTGGAATAAGACGGATGCATAAACGCTTGGTCAAGGATCGAATAGTTGATATGGATTCCCTCCATCTGATCCAGCCGAAGCCGTTCGACCATTTCCTGCAAAACTTGCCGGCGCTGGTTTGACATGCTGGATAAGTGGTTTTTTCGGGCCACTGCCGACACCCTCCTTAAAGTTTCAGTTTTGAATATGCATATCTATCATACTATATTCCTTGAAACGGGTCAAAAAAAACGCCTGCCATCTGAATCCGGCAGGCGCTGAAACATGCAAGTGTCATTAATTTAAGTCAGTCAAAGCAACTGGGGTCTGAAAACAGGCCATGGCTATTTTCTGTCCTTGATATAATCCACGATGTTTCCAACTGTGCGGATCTTCTCTGCATCTTCATCCGGAATTTCGATGTCGAACTCTTCTTCCAGCGCCATGATCAATTCTACCACATCCAGAGAATCGGCATTTAAATCTTCGAAGCTGGTCTCTTCCGTCAAGTCTGCCGGATCCACGTTCAGCTGCTCTGCCAACAGATCCTTAACCTTATCTGCCAGACTCATGTGGTCACCCCCTTCCCTGCGGTTCTGCGCATCGGCCGCGCCGATGTTGATTTGCTTTCATAAGGATACCAACTGTCATAACGTTGGTCAATACCTCTTCGCGTCTTTTTTTCGCAGGGCGGATTCAAGCCTGGCCGCTGTCTTCCGGGGGATGTTCCGCCTCAAAGACGTGACTCTGCAGATGCTGCAGGTAACCGGACTTGACCCATTCCATGGTTCTGAGCAAAGCACACTGGATGGCCCTGGCTTTAGAGCTCCCGTGGCAAACCACACTGATGCCGTTGACCCCCAGCAAAGGCGCACCGCCGTATTCCTCATAATCCAGTTTGTTCTTGATTTGCTTCAAGGCCGGCTTCAGCAGATAAGCCCCGGCCTTGCTCCTGCCGTCGGCCATGAAGGCATCCTTCATGAGGCCAAAGAGCGCTTCGGCCGTGCCCTCCATGGTTTTCAGGGCCACATTGCCCACAAAGCCGTCGCAGACAATGACCTGGGCTTCTCCCTTCAGGATATCCCTGCCTTCCACATTGCCGCAGAAATTCAAACGGGTTTCTTTCAGCAAGAGCTGATGGGTTTTCTGCGTCAGTTCATCGCCCTTTTCCGCCTCGGTCCCGTTGCTCAGCAAATAAACCGACGGATTGCGCAGACCCAGGGCGTATTCGGAATAGATATGCCCCATCCAGGCAAACTGCCGGAGGATCTCCGGCGTACAGTCTGTATTGGCACCCACATCCAGCAAGAATCGGGGCCCCTGAAGGGTCGGCAAAAAGGACCCGATGGCCGGCCGCTCCACGCCTTTGATACGGCCCAGGCCAAATAGAGCTGCCACCATCTGGGCGCCGGTGCTGCCGGCAGAGACCACCGCTTCCGCTTCTCCCTCCCGCACCAACCGGGTCGCCACGGTAATGGAGGCATCCTTTTTCTTTCGGTAAGCCATGGCCGGATGTTCGTTCATGCCGATCACTTGGGTGCAATGATGGATCCGAACCCTGGGTTCCCGGTCCACATCGGCCCAGTGCAGGCGAATGACCGCCTCGTCTCCCGCCAGGATCAATTCCAGTTCCGGGCTGCTTTGAAGCGCAGCCTGAGCCCCTTTGATGATTTCCAGGGGTGCATGATCGCCCCCCATAACGTCCAATGCGATATGCATCCGGTACCTCCTCAAGACATGATTGCTAAGGCATCGCTGACAAGCGGCATGCCCTTTATATTATAACCTATTTTACGCCGGATTGCGCCATGACAGCAAAAACTCTCCCACGGATTCCGATACGAACCTGACGGGAGAGTTTTAATGGCAAAAATTTTCGAAGACAAAACAATTAGTCTTCCTTGACTGCCGGGGTCACCGTGATATTTTCGTTGTAATAACCGCAGGAAGGACATACACGGTGAGGCATCTTAAACTCATGGCACTTAGGGCACTCCACGAATTTAGGGGCTTCCATTTTCATGACCACCGCACGGCTTCTGCGGACTCTGGCTTTGGAATGACGATGTTGTTGTACACCCATGAATCACACCTCCTCTACTGGGTAAAATGATCTATGCAACCTACTTGAACAAGTCTTTTAAAGCTGCCAGCCGGGGATCGGTCTGATCCTTCTGGCAATCACAGGCGCCGTCTTTCAGCGGTTTCCCGCAATGGACGCATAAGCCGGGACAATCAGGGCTGCATAACAGCTTGACAGGCAGAGAAACCACGAGATATTCCCAGGCGCACTGGCTCAGGTCAATCACCGGGTCCTCCGTGGGCAACTCATCCAATGCGAACACTTCATCAAAATCCACGGAGATATCCTGCCGGACCGGTTCAAGGCAGCGGCTGCAGGAGCCTTCCACCCGGGTCTGGATATCACCCTTCAGAATGATTTCGTTGCCAGCATTTGTCAGCACTCCCTGCACTTTGACCGGCTGAAGAAACTTAAACTCCTCATGTTGCAGGACGTCCTGCTCGATGATAAAGCTGAAAGCTTCTTCGGCGCCCGGTTCCTTCAGCAGACGCCCAACACTTATCTTCATATAGCATCCTCAACCTATGACTCTTTAAAATACCAAAGGTAATTCTATCAGCCTTGACCTGCTTTGTCAATGCCAATCCTTCGGCCTTAAGCCTCCGGATTTCCCTCCAGGCCCAGGGCTTTCGCAGCCGTCCGCAAGCCCAGGATCGTCTGGGTGATCACCTCATCCAGGGACATGCCCAGCATATCGGCGCCTTCCTGGATCACCTCACGGCTTACCCCGGCGGCAAAACGCAGATCTTTCCACTTTTTCTTGACCGATTTCAGTTCCAGGTCCAGCAAGCTGCGGCTGGGCCGCATCAGGGCTGCCGCCATGATCAGCCCGGTCAGTTCATCGATCGTGTAGATCACCTTCTCCATGGGCAGCACCGGTTCCACCTCAGTGCACAGCTTCCAGCCGTGAGACATGACGGCGCGGTTCCAGTCCTCCGGCCAGCCTGCCTCCTCCAGCATGATTTTGGTCATGGCGCAGTGCTGTTCCGGGTATTTTTCATAATCCAGGTCATGACACAGTCCGATGATGCCCCATTTCTCCGGATCTTCGCTGAGCAAAACCGCAAAATGCCGCATCACCGCTTCCACGGCCAGGGCGTGCTTCAGCAGATTCTCTGTTTTATTATGCTCCAGAAAAAGAGCCATCGCTTCTTCGCGAGTCGGTTGTTTAACCACGTCTCTCCACCTCTCTAGCCTGCTTCAATTGCTTCTTGAAATGATTGAACGGACAGTCTCTATCATTATACTGTTCAGCCGCCTCGGTTTCAACGCCTAACTGATCTTTCCCTGCGCACAACCGACTCCGGATGTGGTATGATGATCAATAGGATCCACAATCTTCTAAAAGGGAGAGGTCTTTATGAAACGATTCATCAGCGGCGTGATCATCGGCGCCCTGCTCTTTTGCAGCACCGGTCTCTGGGCGGAAGCCCCCATGGCTACCGTGGCCGATTTCAAAATCCTGTTAAATGGCGCCCCCTTCAACCCGAATCCGCCGGCCGTGGTCATCAACGGCTCCACTTATCTGCCCCTGCGCGTGATGAGCAATGCCCTGAATATCCCCATCACCTGGAATGAAACCTTGCGTCAGGTTGAAATCGGTACGGCCGCCTCCCCTACAGGCGGCGGGTACCATCGCAGCAATCCCGCTCCCGTCAGAACACCTCAGACCATTCAGGTCTCTACCTATTCCGCGGATTATAAGGCGACGGTCACTGTCCTGGAAGTCCAGCGGGGTGCGGCGGCCTGGGACACGGTTTTGAGTGCCCACGTCAACAACGATGCGCCCGACGAAGGTTACGAATACATCCTGGCAAAGGTATCCGTCAAGGCCGACCTGGTCAGCGAAGACAAAGCCATCTCCGTCAGCAAATACGATTTTGACTGCTTCAGCAGCCAGAGTGAGGAATATGCCTCCAAATCGGTCACCGCGCCCAAGCCTGTCCTCAGCGGAAAAATCTATACCGGAGGCAAGGCGGAGGGCTATATCGTCCTTCAGGTTAAGATATCGGATTCTGCCCCGAAGCTTGCCTACGGCCTGGATCGTGATGGCACCGGCGGCATCTGGTTCTCCTTGAAATAGGGATCCCCGACCGATCTCACAAATAAAAACATGGAAATGGGCTTCCGTCCGTTTCCATGTTTTAGTTTGCCTGCTTCCATGTCCACCGCCAATCTATAATTTTTTGAACTTTCTCAATATTTAAATGTTAAAATGAAAGCAGATCATGATCGAAGGAGGCCGGTGTGATGCAGCAAGCGCAATACATTTATTGGTTCAAGGATATCCGTATTGAAGACGTTCCGTTGGTGGGTGGGAAAAACGCTTCTCTTGGCGAAATGTACGGAGAACTGACCGCCAAGGGCATCAAAATACCCAACGGCTTTGCGGTCGGCGCTCAGGCGTACTGGGACGCCATCCGGTCCGGCGGGATCCTGGATGAATTGAAGCGTGCCTTGGATAACTTGAATATTGCCGACGTGGCCGACCTGGCCCGGCGCGGCAAAAAAGCCCGGGATCTGATCCTGACCGCCGGAATACCCGACGATATATGGCGCGAAATCAAGGACGCCTATGGACAGCTGTGCGAAGAATATGGCGCGGATACGGATGTGGCCGTCCGCAGCTCCGCCACAGCCGAGGACCTCCCCACGGCATCCTTTGCCGGCCAGCAGGAAACCTATCTGAATATCCGGGGTGACTACGCGCTGCGGGAAGCCTGCGGCAAATGCCTGGCCTCTTTGTTTACTGACCGCGCCATTTCCTATCGCGTCACCCATGGCTTCGACCATTTCAAGGTCGGCCTGTCGATTGGCATCATGAAAATGGTCCGTTCCGATCTGTCCTCCAGCGGTGTCATCTTTACCATCGACACGGAAACCGGGTTCCGGGAGGCTGTCTTTGTGACCGCCAGCTATGGTCTGGGTGAAAATGTGGTGCAGGGGGCTGTCAATCCCGACGAATTTTATGTATTCAAACCGACCTTCCGTCAAGGTTATCGTTCCATCATCCGGAAAAACCTGGGAGACAAGCGTATCAAAATGGTTTACGGCCAGGGGGGATCAAAAGCCCTGACCCAGAATGTGGAGGTGCCCGAAGCCGATCGCAGGCGCTTCTGCCTCAGCGACGACGACATCCTGACCCTGGCCGGCTATGCCATCACCATTGAGGATCATTATTCGAACAAAGCCGGCAAGCCCAGACCGATGGACATTGAATGGGCCAAAGACGGGATTACCGGAGCGCTTTTCATCGTCCAGGCGCGGCCAGAAACGGTTCAGTCCCTGAAGTCCATGGATATTCTGGAGACCTATCGGCTTGAACGGAAGTCACAGGTCCTTGCCGTCGGAAAGAGCGTCGGCGAGAAGATCGGCCAAGGCAAGGCCCGCGTGATCAAGGATGTAGCCCAACTGCCAACCTTCATGCCCGGAGAAGTCCTGATTGCGGACACCACCTCCCCGGACTGGGAGCCGGTGATGAAAACTGCGGCGGGCATTGTCACCAACCGGGGCGGCAGAACCTGTCATGCGGCCATCGTCAGCCGGGAACTGGGCATTCCGGCCATCGTGGGCACCCGGGACGCCACCGAAACGATCCGCACGGGAGAAGAAGTCACCGTCAGCTGCGCGGAAGGCGATGACGGAAAGGTTTACCAAGACCTGCTGCCCTTCCATATCGACCGTATCAGCCTCAGCAATCTGAAACGGCCCAAAACCCGCATCATGATGAACCTGGGCAATCCCGACCAGGCCTTTTCCCTCTCCATGATTCCCAACGACGGAGTTGGTCTGGCCCGCATGGAATTTATCATCAGCAATTCCATCCAGATCCACCCCATGGCCTTGGTCCATCCGGAACGAATCGATGATCCCGCCGTCCTTCAGAACATTGAGCAGCTGACCACAGGCTATGCCGACAAAGAAGAATATTTCGTGGAAAAATTGGCCTTCGGCGTGGGCACCATCGCCGCGGCTTTTTATCCGAAGCCGGTGGTGGTCCGAATGAGCGACTTCAAAACCAACGAATATGCCAGCCTTATCGGCGGACAAGCCTTTGAACCTAAAGAAGAAAATCCCATGATCGGCTTCCGCGGCGCGGCCCGCTATTACGACGACCAATACCGGGAAGGCTTTGCCCTGGAATGCCAGGCTATGAAAAGGGTCCGGGATGAAATGGGACTGACCAATCTGATCCTGATGATCCCCTTCTGCCGTCGTGTCCCCGAAGCTGAAAAAGTCTTGGCGGAAATGGCGAAGAACGGCCTGGTTCGCGGCGAAAAGGGCCTGGAGGTCTATGTCATGTGCGAAATCCCCAACAATGTCATCGCCATTGACGATTTCAGCAAGATTTTCGACGGCTTCTCCATCGGCTCCAACGACCTGACTCAGCTGACCCTGGGCGTGGACCGGGATTCGACCCTGGTGGCTCATGACTTCGATGAAAGGGATCCCGGCGTCCTTAAACTCGTATCTATGGCGATCCAGGGCGCCCTGCGGAATGGCCGCCACATCGGGATCTGCGGCCAGGCGCCCAGCGATTATCCGGAATTTGCCGAGTTCATCGTCCGGGAGGGGATCGAATCCATGTCCCTGAACCCGGACTCCGTGATGAAAATCACCCTGAGAATCATCGATCTGGAAAACAAATTGTCGTCTCCTTTGTGACATTCGGCTGCCGGGTGTGGCAGGCGCAGACCGCAAAAAAGCCCGGCCTCAAGGCCCGGGCTTTTGTTTCAGGAATCCTATTCCTGATTTGCTTATCCATCTTTTTTCCGGGGTGACATCTTCGATTGATAACAAATAACACCCAGCCACAACATGACGATATCCGCAAGACTGAGCATAACGGTTGTAAAATGCACGGTTTTCATCTCCTTAATAAAACAGCGCGAATGAAGCAATCCATCTGGATGAACTGATTATACGCCTATGATCGACGGTTTTCAAGAAAAATAAAAATGTTATAACATTCAAATAATTATTTAGTTCCCGTTGTTCTAAAACGGGGGGTCAATATTAATTGTTTCTTTTTTATGCAGAAAAACAAAGTCCCTAAAAACAAAAGACTCCTTTCGAAGTCTTTTGACCGCTCTGTTTTGTGAAATACCATAAACATTGAATCTCAGGTGTTACGAAGCATAGGCCGACGGGATGCCGAAATATTCCTCCAGACACAGACCGCTCTCGTATACCTTGGTTGCCATCTCAATACCCAGATAACGGATGTGCCATGGCTCATATTGATAGCCTGTGAGCTGTTCCTTGCCTTCGGGATAACGAATGATGAAGCCATACCGATGTCCGTTGTCCCGGACCCATTCGCCTTCCTTGCTCTTTCCGAAAGAGCCGCTGATGGTGTTCAAGTCGAAGGCCATTCCGGTCTGGTGTTCCGAATGGCCAGGCCGGGCGGAGAAGGTGTCTGTCCGGCTCTGACCGTAAAGCGCTGAGTTGCGGTTGTATATAAGCGTTTGCAGCCGATAATCGCGATACCCCGAAGCAACGTAAATCGACAGCCCGGCAGCCTGGGCATCCGCTTGCATGATGTTGAAGGCCTCACGGGCGGCAGGATTTTCGCCGGGCGCATAGGCTTCGGGCAGGGAATAGGTCTTGTTGGCGATCAGAATGCCCTGGATGGATACCATCTGGGTCCGATTGGTCCCGGTATACCGGGTTTCCGGGGTTTTCACATCGCCGATGTATTTTCTTTCATATTCTCTGAAAGGGCAGGTCCCTTCATAGCCTTCCAAACGCCAGGCCACCTCGGCGTCGTGATATTTGCCATTGAAGCGGATCCTTGCCGTTTTTTCCCCGTTGATGTACAAGGCTTCGACCTCACGGTAGGGCTCGGTCATCTCGAAATAGCTATAACGCCATTCCCCGATGTCCTGGCGACTCATCAGGATCAGGCGGGCTTCCCCGTTCCAGACCACGCGGTACCCCAGATTCTCCTGAAGAAATCGCAGCGGCGCCAGAACGCGGCCATCAAGAATGCATAAAGGTGCGTCCAGTGCAACAGCCTGCGCATTGACCATCGCCTCCTTGCTGTCCAGCGTCAGGAGGATCGTGCTTTCCTCATTTGTGGCTGTGATCGTACGGCTGGCTTCATCCCATTCCACCATCAGCCCCATCCCCTCCGACACAGCCCGCAATGGGACATAAGTCCGGCCGTCTATGATCTGCGGTTTCGTCTCCATCGGAATTTCCTGCCCATCCAAAACAATTCGGATATGGTCAGCAGGCAGATTATCCAGGTTTTCAAAGATTACCGGCTCAATCGCTGCCACGGCCGGGTTCGGATGCAGCATCCAAACGAAGGCCAGCGCACCGAAGGCTGCGGCGAATTTTGTTCTTTTCATTCTTTGCTCCTTTAAAAGACGAAATATTTTATAAACATTGTACCATTTGCCATAGAATCTTCAAAAAGGATCCGATGCGCTAGCATATGAGCAAGATCACCTCGGTCTACATCCATATTATGCCACAGGAACATTCTTTCTGGTGAATTTTCTCATCAATGCCGGAATTTAAAACAAAAAAAGACTTCTCACGAAGTCTTTTCGATTGTAAAAATGGTGGGCGGTAATGGACTCGAACCATCGACCCCTACGATGTCAACGTAGTACTCTAACCAACTGAGCTAACCGCCCTAAATCAGACAAGTGTTATTATAACAAATCCGCAGACATTGTCAAGGGAAAAACCTAGGTTTTGGATTTTTTCAATCCCTTTTCGACGTCCAAAATCCGCTTTCCATTTTCTTCCATCCATAAGGGGTTTGCAAAACTGAATCATTCTTGCTATAATATAAAAAACATATAGGAGATCGTGGTGCAGAGGCTGCACTCAGGTACGTGGCACCTGAATACGCAGGTTCGATTCCTGCCTTTCTTCTAAAAAACGCATCCCTTTCAGGATGCGTTATGTTTTTTTAAACCCTTTGTCATCGTCCGGTCATGGTCAGGCGCCGTCAGCTCAGCTCCCGAAGGTCCATCGTTTGAAGATACCGGACCAGCTCGTTGAGCTTGCCTGCATCCTCAGCCGCCTTGGCAATGTCGGGCCGGACCACTTCTCCCTGCCGGATCAGCAGCGTGCCATCCTCCAGGAACAGGTCTCTTCCGGCCTTTTTGCCTAAGATATATTGATGCCTTAAGGTTTCAGGGCTCAGATCCTCTGAGGCCGGTGCCGTGTCGATCACAGCGGATCCAGCCCCCATGGAATCGGCCTCTTTTTTGGTCTCTACCACCACCAGATTGGGTCGAACGGCCTGTGGCGGTTTCTGAGCTGCGCCGCGGATCATGCTGTTCAGGCCGTTCATCATCCCTTGGAATTGTTCTCTGCATTGCCGAATGCTTTCTTCGATCTGTTGTTGTTTGACATCGTTGGCAATGCTGCGGGCATGGAATTCACGGGTGATATTCTCCCGGTCTTTTTCAGCGGCACTCTTGAAAAAGGCCTCCGTCCGGGCGATTCTTGCTTCAGCCAGCTCAATAAAACGCGGGGCCATCTCAGGAACCGTCAGGACCTTTTCCAGTGTGCTGATTTCATTTTGCAGCTGGTCCCTCTGCCCGGTCAGTTCGCGGATCCTCTGCTGAAGCGTCTGTTTCATCTGTTCATATTCGGTTTCCATTCGGTCAAGGGCCTGGTTGACCTGGACCGGATCGAGGCCTCTGAACACCATTTTGAATCGGGATCCTTCAGCCATTGTCTCTGCCCTCCATCACGCCGTTAAACCCCTGCGTTAATTTTTCAATTGCGGCACATAGCTGGTCCATGGTTTCCCGGACCCGTTCAAGCTCCTGATTTCGCTTTTGAATGGCTTCCATTTTTTGGGCTTCTTCTTGGCTCAGCCGCTGTTCCGTCTCCAGTCCGGTCAAAACCGACTGGCAGTACATATCGGATAACCGTTTCCGAATCTCCTCCAGCTTCTGCCTCTGGGCCGTTTCCGCGGCGCGCAAAGGGGCTGCCTGCTCATTGAGTCTGGCGATCTCTTCCTCCAGCGTTTCCACGCTGCATTCAAGGTTCAGCTTGCCTGCCCCTTGCATGGATCTGAGCCTGTCGATACAGGATTCCACTTCTGCTTCCGAATAGCCGTACAAGGCCTTAGTAAAGCCCAATGAAAGCCCTCCATTCCTCAAATGCCGGATGCGGCGGCGCCGCCCTCCTGCTGTGACTTCAAACAGCCTTTTATGCTATTGTTATTGTAATTGTTTTTCTTTGCAAGTGTCAACAGAATAGGCTATAATATTTTCTTGTAAGCCTGCCGGAAAGCGCAGACCTGCGAATTTATATTTAGGAGTGAGTTTGTTGGAAAATGTGTTAGATGTATTAAAGGAAAGGGGCTACTTGGAGCAAGCGACCCACGAAGATGAAATTCGTGAATTACTGGGAAAGGAGTCCGTGACCTTTTATATTGGCTTCGATCCAACAGCAGACAGCCTTCATGTCGGACATTTTCTGCAGGTCATGGTCATGATGCATATGCAGCGGGCAGGCCATCGCCCCATCGCCATCATCGGCGGCGGCACGGCCATGGTGGGCGACCCTTCCGGCCGGTCGGACATGCGTCAAATGCTGACCATGGAGCAGATCGACCACAATGCGGCTTCATTCAAAAAACAGCTCTCCCGTTTCATTGTCTTCGGCGAAGGCAAAGCCCTGATGGTCAACAATGCCGACTGGCTGTTGAATCTGAATTATATCGAATTCCTGCGTAATGTGGGACGCCATTTCTCCGTCAATCGCATGCTGTCCGCGGAATGCTTCAAATCCCGTATGGCTGCCGAAAGCGGGCTCTCCTTCCTGGAATTCAATTATATGCTCATGCAATCCTATGATTTTCTGGAGCTGTACCGCCGGTACAATTGCAAGCTTCAGTTTGGCGGCAACGACCAATGGTCCAACATCATCAATGGCGTAGACCTGATCCGCCGGGCTGACGGCGGTTCCGCCTACGGCATGACCTTCAAGCTGCTGGTCACCAGCGAAGGCAAAAAAATGGGCAAAACCCAATCCGGCGCCGTATGGCTGGATCCGGCCAAGACCTCTCCCTACGACTTCTACCAATACTGGAGAAACATTGACGATCCGGACGTGGAAAACTGTCTGGCACTGCTGACCTTCCTCCCCATGGATGAGGTTCGCCGCCTTGGGGCGCTCAAGGACCAGGCCATCAACGAAGCCAAGGAAGTGCTTGCCTTCGAAGTGACCAAGCTGGTCCATGGCGAAGCCGAGGCGCTGAAAGCCCGCGAAGCCGCGCAAGCCGTGTTTGCCGGTGCCGGCATCAGCGACAACATGCCCACCACCCTGATCGAGGCCGGTCAGCTGGATGCAGGCATCGACGCTGCCACTCTGCTGGTGGAGACTGGCCTGTGCGCCAGCAAAGGCGAGGCCCGCCGGCTGATCCAGCAAAACGGCGTCACCCTCTGGGATACCCCGATCCAAAGCTTTGATCAGGTGATTTCATCGAAAGACCTGAAGGACGGCAGCATGATCCTGAAAAAGGGCAAGAAAACTTACCACAAGGTTCAAGCGAAGTAATCGATCCGCCATCTTTGCCGCTCCCAATGGCTGAGATCGCACTGCAAGGAGACGATCATGGCAAAAACCGCACTGGTATTGGCCGGCGGCGCCGCCCGTGGCGCCTATGAGCTTGGCGTTTGGCGCGGTCTGCGTCAGCTGGGCATCCCGATCCATATGGTCACAGGCACCTCCATCGGCGCGGTCAACGGCGCTTTGATTGCCCAGGAGGATTTCGACAGTGCCCAGCAATTCTGGCGTACGTTGGAGTTCAACAAGCTCTTCAAGCTCCGCTCCCATGGGGATGAGTCCCGTCCGAAGCGGATTCGCAGCTCCTACCTGCAGCTGTCTAAAAATTTCATTACCGAAGGCGGCTCCGATGTCCGGCTGCTGCTGGGCAGCCTGAAGCCGTATCTCAACGAAGAGAAGATTCGCCGGTCTCCCGTCGAATTCGGCTTAGTCACGGTCAGTGTGGATGAAAAAAAAGTCTGCGAATATTTCAGGGAAGACATACCCGACGGACGCATGCTGGACTATATTTTCGCCAGCTGTTCGGTGGGTCCCGCCTTCAAGCCTTATGTGATCGACGGAAAACGCTATGTGGACGGCTGTTATTATGACAACCTTCCGGTTTCCATGGCCATTGCCAAGGGGGCTGATCACGTGATTGCCGTCGACCTGGATGCTTTCGGTGTGGTCCGCAGAAAGGACCTGCGGGCCGCCCGCAGCTTGACCTTGATCCGGAGTCATTGGGATTTAGGGCCCTCCTTCTTTTTCGACGGCGCCCAGTTCAAACGCAACGACCAGCTGGGCTATCTGGATGCGCTGAAGGCCTTTCAACATTATGATGGACAAGCCTATGCCTTTGCGGCCGGATCGGCAGATGCCCTGAAAAAGGAATTCCTTTCGGAAAACCGGAAGCTGCCCTTCATACAATTCTCCGAAAACCGGTTCCTGTTTCTTAAGGACCGCCGGGCCTCCAGACGTCTGCTGCACCATCTGCAGAAACGTCTGATCAATAAAACGGACATCCGTCACCTGCTCCTGGTATGGGCTGAGAATGCCGGAGAAATCTTCGAGCTGGATCCCCTTCACGTCTACGACCAGGAGGAATTCAACCAACGCCTCCTGGAGCAGTTTGAGGATTCCCCCTCATTGGAGCTTCCCGGCCATACGGAACTCCCTGGCCTGCCCGGTATCCAATCCGCCTTATCCGGCACCGGCGTCTCCGGTTTTGCCGCCCTTCGACTGCAGCTTGCGCTCTACAAAGCCTCCATCAAGGAGATGTTTACAAAAGAGGCGTCCCACCGGGTCGGCCGGCGCAGCGCCACCAAGTATCTCGTGGATGTCTTTCGTGCCCACGCCCATGAGGACCGGCTGCCAATGCTCTCCAATCTGGCAGCCTTGATGCCCTCCGAGGTCCTTGGCGCCCTGTACATCCTGTGGCTGCAAGATTATCGGGAAAAGCCTGTCTGATCCAAACCTTAAGTCAAAGACCCATGACCGCCGGTCATGGGTCTCTTGTTATGTTCATATCAGAGCGGTTATTGGGCCGTCGATTGGATACCTGCCTGGATCCGCGCCTTGACGCGATCCGGCCCCATGATCTGCTGGATCTCCCACAGATCCGGTGAATTGCGGCGGCCGCTTAAAGCCACCCTCAGCACCGCGCTCACATCGCCCACATGTCCCTTGAAGGCCTCCGGATTTTTCTTGTAGTCCTTCGGTTTTGCAGCAAAGCCGTGGTCCATGGCCAATTGGCGGACCTTGTCAAACCAGACCTGGGCATCGTCCCCGGCATCATAACCGGCCAGATAATCCTTCAAGAGGGCTTTGCGGTCCTCCGGAGACACATTGTCGGGATATTCATCTTCCATTCGGAAATATTCATCGAAAAAGAACTGGATGAATTCAAAGATCTGGGCTGCATAGATCAGGTCTTTCCGGGGATTTTCACCGCCGCGGCCGATGGCCAGGATCTTCAGCAGATCATCCCGGCGGCCGTCCATGGCCTCCAAAGCCTCCGGTTTATAGGCGCGAGCCCATCCCAGGAGGAAATCACAGACCTCCTCCGCCGTCATGGCGGCCAGAACGTCTTTGCTCACATCAGAGAGTTTGTCCAGGTCAAACAAAGCCCCGGAACTGCCCATCTTGTCGGTGGTAAACCGGAAGCCTTCAATGTCAGCGCCCGGATTGGCCAGCCGCCATTCCTCATAATTCGAGTTCAGTACCGTCAGAAGGTATTCCCGGACCGCCGCCGGATGGTAGCCCAAGCCGCGGTAATAATCCAAGCCCAGTTCCGGGTCCTTCCGTTTGGACAGTTTCCGCTTTGCGCCTGCATCCATCTTCATCAAAACGGTGGTGTGACAAAACACCGGGTGCTCCCAGCCAAGGGTTTTGAAAATCTCCACATGGAAAGGCAGGGTGGAAAGCCACTCTTCGCCCCGAAGGATATGTGTGATCCGCATCAGGTGGTCGTCGATCACGTGGGCAAAGTGGTAAGTCGGAATCCCATCCGCTTTGAGAAGCACCACATCCTGATTATTTTCCGGCATAGACAAGGTCCCGCGGATCCCATCCTCGATCGAGAAATATCGGGCCGGATCACCCTGGGAGCGCAGCCGAACCACAAAAGGCGCGCCAAGATCCAACCGATCCCGGATCTCCTGGAGGCTCAGGTCCCGGTGCTTGGCCCATTTGCCATAATAGCCAAAGTTTTCTTTGAGGGCGGCTTGGGCCTCATGGATCTCACTGAGCTCCGCTTCGGTACAAAAGCAGGGATACGCTTGGCCGCGCTGAATCAAAAGCTTGGCAAAGGTCTGGTAGATTTCCGCACGCTGGCGCTGGCGATAAGGTCCGTAACTGCCCTTGTCGCCTTCAACCACGGCGCCTTCGTCGAAATGCACGCCGAAATAATCCAGGGATGAGATAATGGTTTCGACAGCGCCTTCCACCTCGCGCTTATTGTCCGTGTCCTCGATCCTCAGAATAAAGACGCCGCCGCTTTGGTGGGCCAGGCGCTCGTCGGCAAATGCACCGTAAAGATTGCCCAGGTGGATGAATCCGGTGGGGCTTGGGCCCAGCCGAGTGACTTTGGCGCCGGCGGGCAGCGCGCGAGGCGGATACATCGCCTCAAATTCCTCGGGGGTTTTGGTGATATGCGGGAACAGCAGGTCCGCTAATTTCAGGGTTTCCATCCGGTGTCCTCCTTCATGATCGTCTGACCATATAAAATTAGAATGAAAGCTTCGGCAGCGTTCCATTCTAATCGGTAAAGCATATGGTGACCCGTAGGGGAATCGAACCCCTGAATCCGCCGTGAGAGGGCGGTGTCTTAACCTCTTGACCAACGGGCCGAATCGTCTGTGCGTCCGTTAAAAAACTCACACGTCATATTATAGTTTGTCCCGTCGGGTTTGTCTATGCCTAATTCGCAGAATCTCCACCCGGCCGGCCCTATACGGCTTTATTTTACCAGAAAGAAATATCCCAGAACGGTTGCGCCCAGCAGGATCCGGTAGTACCCGAAGGCCTTGAAGTCATGCTTACGAATATAGGCCAGCAGAAACTTGATGGCAAATAGGGAGACGATAAATGCCGTCAGGGAGCCCACCGCCAGGACGCCCCACTCCAGACCGGAAAAGCCGAAGCCGGCTTTGAGGAGCTTGATCAGGCTGGCTCCGAACATGACCGGAATCGCCAGAAAGAAGGAAAATTCTGAGGCAATGTACCGGGAGGCGCCTAAAAACACCGCACCGAGAATGGTCGCGCCCGAGCGGGACGTTCCGGGGATCAGGGCCAGCACCTGAAAAAAGCCGATCCATAGCGCCGTCCGGTAACTCAGGTCATTAAAACTCCGGATCGATGGCTCCCGGTGCCGGCTTTCGAGCCCGATAAAAAGAATACCATAAAGAATCAGGGTGGTCGCCACCGTGGTGGGATTGTAGAAAAGGGCATCGATCTTGTCATCAAACAAAATGCCGATTACGCCGGCCGGCAGCACGGCCACGAGGACCTTCGACCATAAGGCATAGGTATCCCGCTTTTGGAGGCGGCTTTTATTGTGGCTGAAGGGATTCAGCTTTTCGAAGAACAGGACCGCCACCGCAAGGATGGAGCCCAACTGGATCACAACCAAAAAAGTCTCCACAAACTCCTTTGAGAGATTCAGGGGTGCCAGCTGATCCAGCAGGATCATGTGGCCTGTGCTGCTGATGGGCAGCCATTCGGTGATCCCCTGCACGATTCCGAACAGGACGGCTTTGAGAAATTCCATATTGGCTATAGCCTCCTCATGCGTTTGATAGGTGCTTCTCCGGCTATATATTGTATCACAGTTTATTTTCTGCGGATATATAAACCTTTGCTTTATGGACGACTTAAGTTGCCTTGGACCAGCCATCATGGTATATTGATGTTCGTATTGTATCAAAGCCGGGAGGGTGTCGAATTTGCGAAAAAAAAAGAAGGCCCTCAAGGCCGCGTTTCCCCATACCATCCCTGTCCTGCTGGGCTACCTGTTCATCGGGATCGCGTTTGGCATCCTTTTGCGGGATAAGGGGCTGGGCGCCGGATGGGCAGCGCTGATGAGCACGCTGATCTATGCCGGATCCATGCAGTTTGTCGCCCTGAATTTTTTTTCCGGCGGCTGGAGTCTGGCCAGCATCGCCCTGATGACGCTGATGGTGAATCTTCGCCACATGTTTTACGGGCTGTCGATGCTGGATGCTTTCAAATCTATGGGCAGGAAGAAGCCTTATATGATTTTTTCCCTGACGGACGAAACCTTCTCCCTGCTTTGTTCGGCCCAGCCTCCTGAAGGCGTGGACAAGGACAGCTTTCTCTTCTGTATGGCGTTGCTGGACCATGTGTACTGGATTGCAGGCTCGGTTTTGGGCAGCCTGATCGGCAACCTGATTCCCTTTGACAGCACCGGCATCGATTTTGCCATGACGGCCCTCTTTGTCGTGATTTTTGTTGAGCAATGGCAGGCCATGCGGAATCATCTGCCGGCCTTGTCCGGCGTGGGGGCGGCATTGCTCTGTCTGAGCCTCTTCGGACCGAACCGCTTTATTCTTCCGACCCTGGTACTGATTGCGGGGCTTCTGGCCCTTTTCCGCAAATCCATGGCGCAGGAGGCTGACGCATCATGATTCCAAACGCTTCAGAGACTCTTTTCATCATTCTGACCGTGGCCCTGGTCACCTTGGGCACCCGGGCGCTGCCCTTTGTCCTGTTCCCAGCCGGGCGAAAAACACCGGAATGGATCCTATCCTTGGGACGGGCTTTGCCGCCGGCCATGATCGGCATGCTGGTGGTCTATTGTCTGAAGGGCGTCTCTCCCTTGGTTTATCCGTATGGGCTTCCGGAGCTGTTCTCTGTGGCCCTTGTGATCCTGCTGCAGCTTTGGCGGCATAACACCCTGATCAGCATCTGCGGCGGCACAGCCTGTTACATGCTACTGATCCAGATGGTATTCTCCTGATCAGATAGCCTAAAACCAGTTGTTCTTTTTAAAGTACATGAGGCTGCTGACCGTGATCACAAAACACATGAGGATCACAAAGGGATAGCCATAATTCCAGTTGAATTCAGGCAGCCGCAGGTTCATGCCGTACCAACCGACAACCAAGGTCAGGGGCATGAAGATCGCTGTGATGACCGTAAACAGCTTCATGATGGAATTCAGACTTATGTCCACTTCCGCCTGATAAGCTTCCCGCACCTGGGTCACATAATCCCGAAGGCTCAGTACGCTGTGGTACAAACGATCCAGCCGGCTGTCAAAGATTTTGAAATACCGCATGAAACCCGGATCGATGATCTGGTTCTCATTCTCCTGGATCTCGTCCACCACTTCAAAAAGCTGCTCGTAATAATGCTTCAGGATCATCAGCTTTTTGCGCAGGGCGCTGATTTCCTTGGCGTAGCTTTTTCGGATCTCATTCATCAGATCGTCTTCCAGCTCCGAGATCTCCTGCTCGATCTGGTCCAGATACTCGCTGTCTTTTTCGGTCATTTGATCCATAAAATAATACAAGAGCTTGGTAAAGGTTACTTTCTTGGTTGCATCGGCGGTGAAGCGGTCGATGATTTTGAGGACCGGAAAGGTTTTTTCGGCAACTAACAGCATGATGCCTTTCCTCATAAAAATACTGACCCGATCCGGGGGCGCCGTAACATCCGTGTAGTTGAGGAGGTTAAGGCACACAAAATCCCAGCCTTCACCGCTTTCAAATTTTACGTATTTGTCATTGCGGACATCCAGAAACAGCTCCCTTTCGTGGGGAATCATAAAGGTTAGGCTATCCAATTCGTCGAAAGTGAAGATTCCAAGATAATTTGTATTGGCTTCCCGGTCAACCTCTTCCGCAGGGATCTCGCGGATCCTGCCCTCTTGAACGGTCCAAATCACAGTCTCACCTCATCTCGTCGATTCCTGCCAGTTCTTGCAGACATCTACCCAGCCCAGGCTAGAGGAACAGGTTTCCAGCTCCTCGCAGGTCAATTCGATACAGGAATTGCTGCTTCCGCAGGCTGGGAAAATGGTTATGAAGCGTTTCAGGGAAACATCCAGGAACAGGCTTACCCCCTCCGGCAAGGCAAAGGGACAAACGCCCCCTACGTTGTAGCCCGTCCGCGCAAAGACTTCCTCCGCGGTCAGCATTCTGGGCTTCACACCAAACTGGGCCTTGAATTTTGCATTGTCGACCCTTGCATCCCCAGCTGCCACCACCAGAAAGCAGCCTTCTTCTTTTTTAAAGGTGATGCTCTTGGCGATCCGGGCCGGGGCCACCCCCAGCGCTTCGGCTGCAAGCTGGACGGTGGCGCTGGATACACTGAATTCCTTCACATCTTGGGCCTTGTTCCATTGTTTCAAATAGTCTTTCACGATTTGTACAGACATGCTCGGTTCCCGCCTTGTTGAATAAGATATCCGGTTTCCCGGAACGTTGCCGGTGATGATAAAAGCTGGTCTAGGCTTCTTCGCCGCGGCCTTCCCGGTCAGCCGCCAGAATATCCTCCAGCTTCGGCCGAGGGATCACTTGGTGCCGGTCCATGGCCGTGGCGATCCGCTTTGGAATTTCAAGAAAACTGATTTTTCCCGCCAGAAAATCGCGCACCGCCGCTTCGTTCGCCCCGTTCATCACCGCCGGCATGGTCCCCCCTTCTTTCTGGGCAGCGAAAGCCAGCCCGAGGCAGGGGAAGGCCCGGCGGTCCGGCGCTTCGAAGGTAAGGTTTCCGACCTGCAGCAGATCCAATGGCGCAAAGTTTGAAGGAACGCGTTTGGGCCAGGTCAGAGCAACCTGGATGGGAAGGCGCATGTCCGGGGAACCCAGCTGCGCCATCACGGAGCCATCGACAAATTCCACCAGCGAATGAATGATGCTTTGAGGGTGGACCACCGGCTGAATACGGTCCAGATCGATTCCGAAAAGCCAATAGGCTTCAATCACCTCCAGCCCTTTATTCATCAAGGTCGCACTGTCAATGGTGACCTTCTGCCCCATGTTCCAATTGGGATGCTGCAGCGCCTGTTCCGGTGTGACATGGCAGAGTTGGGCTTTGCTCCAGCCCCGGAAGGGTCCGCCGGAAGCCGTGATCATAATCTTTTTGATGCTTGCATTCACGGTTTTGGCGGCGGTGGCGCGGATGCCTTTGGCGGTCCCTGCGAAGGTGGAGGTTTTGCCGTTTAAGCATTGGAAAATGGCAGAATGCTCGCTGTCGACAGGCAGCAGCACAGCGCCGTGGGCTTCGGCCATTGCCGTCACCAGGCAGCCGCCGCTCACCAGGGTCTCCTTGTTGGCCAGGGCAATGCGCTTCCCTGCCCGAGCCGCTGCCATGACCGGTTCAAGACCTGCCATCCCCACCATAGCCGCCACCACCGTCTGAACGGTCCCCAACGTGGCCGCCAGCTCATAGCCGGAGGGACCGTAAAGGATCTCCGGAAGCTTTCCGCCGGTCTGCTGAAGGATTTTCTTTAATTCTGCGGCTTTCTGGGCATTGGCCGCCACCGCCAGGCACGGCTCATGCTCCAGGATCTGCCGGGCCAGCAGAAGCATGTTGCTGTGCCCTGCCAGCGCCTCGATCTTCAGCCCGAGATGCTTGGCCACATCCAGGGTCTGCACGCCAATGTTTCCGGTCGAACCTAAGACCGTGATCCCATGTGCGGCCATTGCTGACACTTCCTTTCACCACTCTGCGCATCTTTGATCCAATGCATTCTATGACTGAAGCCGTTCAATCTCCAAAAGCGGTTATCCCCTCTGCAACATCATGGATCCAGCGGCCTTGACGCAGCCGGATCATACAGGCAACAAACTTGACGATATCTTCTAACGTAATCAAAGCCACCACCCATTCCACCGGCCAGCGAAGCACGACCGCTCCAAGGAAGGCCATGGGGACGCCAATGAGCCACATGGTCACCAATTCGATTTTCAGGGATGCCGCGGCATCGCCGCCGCCGCGGAAAACCCCGATGATCAGAACCAGTTCGATCTGACGGATAAAATACGTTGCACCAAAAATCCTGAGGATCCTGACGGAGGCCTTTACCGTCTCCGGAGACAGCTTCGTAAATAAGGATAAGAGCATCGGGGCGGACAGGATGATCAAGATCCCTAATCCAAGCCCCAGCAGGCCCGCCAGGATCACGAACCTCCAGGCGGCCTGCCTGGCCTCCTCCTGTTCCCCGGCGCCGATCTTGTGACCGATAATCACTAAAGATGCATTGGCGATGCTGAAGCACAGAACCATGAAAACATTCTGCACGGTGCTGGTCACATTGGCTGCCGCCAAAGCAAGGGTGCCGATCTTGCCGTAAGCAACCATGTACATGACGGCGCCCAACCCCCAGCACAGCTCATTCAGTACCACCGGCGTGATTTTCCGGAATACCTCCCGGATAAAATCCGCCGAAAAACTGAAATAATCCCGAACCGCCCCGCGCAGCAGCAGTTTGGGTCTGAGGCTAAAATAAACGATCAGCCCGCATTCCAGGCACCTTGCCAAGACGGTTGCCGCCGCAGCGCCCTGAACGCCCAGAGCCGGAAGACCGGCTTTGCCAAAGATCAGGAGATAATTGAGACCGGTGTTCATCAGGATCGCCAATGCGCTGACCAGCATCGGCAGCCTGGCTTCCCCCATAGCGCGCAGGCCGTTGGCAAACATAAACGTGATGCCGGTGGGCACATAACTGAGGCAAACGATGGCAAGGTAATCGGCGCCCCATTGACGCACGGCGGCTGAGTCCGAAAAAATGCCGATCAAACGCAAAGATGCAGTGCCGGCAGCCAAAGAGAACACAGCAGCTACCACAGCCAGGCTGCAAATCCCCAGCCCCATGATTTTGCGGATCCTGTCAAGGTTTCGGCCGCCCCAGAACTGGGCGATAAACACGCTGCAGCCGCCGGCGATCCCGGTGATCATCAAGTTGAACAGGAAGAAATACTGGTTGGCGATCCCACCGCGGCTACCTGAATCCTGGCCAACCGCGGCGATCATCAAAGTATCGATCATGTTCAAGGAGGACACCAGCAAATTCTGGATCATAATGGGCAAAGCCAGGGTCCATAAGGTTCGGAAAAATCCCCGGTCCCCCAGCCCGCCTGTGATTGTATTATATCCCACAATGGACTCCTTTGACAGTCCGGACCTTTTTGAGAATTTTTTCTTTCATAGATGCAAAAAGCATTGCGCCGCCGAACACCGCCACAAAGGTCGTGATAAACCGCACAGGGTCATGGGCGGCGGGAAGCCTGCCCCAGATTCGGTCCATCAGGGCCAGCAGCAAGGGGTGTACAAAATAGATATCCAGCGATTGACGGCTGATCCGCTCAAGTCCATGGTTCAGCCCGGCCCACCCTCTCAGGTCAGACCAGTCTGCCGCACTGCTCAGGTACAAAATGCTGGCAACCGCAAATATGAGATAACGGTATCCTCCGAAAACACCCAGATCCTCATACCGGGGCGAGAATTGTGTGAACACCTGGAGGGCTGCAGCCGAGCCGATGCCCACCCATAGGGCAAGCAGTCCCAGCCGCAGCTTGCCCAGGAGCTCCCGCCAGCGGGCCCATCGCATGCCGGCAAAGATCCCTAAGGAAAAATATCCGCCATAGGTCAAGCAGAAACGGTCCGTGATCCGCCAGGGCCCCAGCATCACCGCCTGCTTCTCGGTCCAGACGCCCAGCAAAACAAAAAGCAGCGGAAGCCAGAAATAAGGCAGTTTCTCATGCAGACGCAGCAGAAGAGGGAAAAGCAGATAGAGCTGCAGAATGATGACGATATAGTATAGGTGGTACATGCTAAAACCCAGGAACGCCGCACCCAGGCTTGAGAGACCGTCCTTGATCCACATACCGCGATTAATCATCCACAAATAGAAAAATGCCCAAAAAAGATAGGACGGCAGAATCTTATTCATGCGGCGCCGGAGAAACGTTGTGAAGCCCAACGTCTTCTGGTGGTACCGCAAGGTTAGCGCCACGCCGCTGATAAAGATAAAGAGCGCGACCGCAGAACCGGCAAAGGTGTTCAGTCCCGCAAAAAGCAGCCGGTAGGCTTCCCGTCCGGGTTCCACCAGATATCGGCTGGTGGTGTGGATCACAACGACCATAAGACACGCTGCGGCCCGCAAATGATCCAAGCAGTGATCTTTATTCTCTACGGCGGTTACGGGGCGTGACAGCTCTTGCTTGTCCAATTCCACCATCCTCAAGCTTCCTTTCACAAAATCTTTATGTGCTCCCAGACAAAAGAGCAGGCCTGGCAGCCTGCTCTTTCTTCATATGGTAACGCAATCCGGCGGCTCTAGCCGTTTTTTTCGAAATCTTCAATGATCCTGGCCAAGGCACGGATATTTTCCGCGGTCTTACCGGGCTGGTACAGCGCCGAACCGATGACCAGATTTTCGGCGCCAGCCTCCAGGAAGGCACGCACATTGGTCTGGTTGATCCCGCCATCCGCCTGGATTTCATAGGCGTAATTATGTTTCTGACGCAATTGATGAAGCTGGGCGATTTTGCGGGTCATGGACATGATCGCCTTTTGACCGCCATAGCCGGGATTGACCGACATCACCAGGATCCGGTCCGCCATATCCAGGATCGGTTCAATAAAGCTCACCGGTGTTGCCGGGTTTAAGGCAATACCTGCTTTTTTACCGTAATCCTTGATTTGCTGCAAGGTCCGGTGCAAATGCCGGCAGGCTTCCGCATGGACCGTCACGGCATCGACGCCGGCATCCACAAAAGCCGGGATGATCGACGAGGGCTCCAAGACCATCAGGTGTGCGTCGAATTCCATTGCGCTGACGCTGCGCAGCATCTTGATGGGCCCGGGTCCAAAGGTGATGTTCGGCACAAAATGGCCGTCCATCACATCCAAATGGAGGCATCGGATCCCTTCCTGCTCCACAAGACGGATCTCATCCGCCCAATACCGGGCGTCGGCGGATAAAAAAGAGGGTGCAATGATCGTCTTCATCTCAAACCTTTCCCGAATGTCCTAGCATTTGTCCCGGATGATGTAGTTGCCGTCACGCTTGCGTTTGATGACCATGTTGTGGGCCAGATGTTCCATGACGATTTCCATCGCCATCAGGGTCTTCAGTCCGGCATGATACATGACATGCCCTTTGTCCTTGAAGTAGCTTCCCTGTTCTTCCAGGGTCTTGATCACATCGTCTTTGCGGGACATAACAAAACGGCCGATAAAGGCTTCGGCCTTGCCGGTGTTTTCGTGTTCCTCATCAAGGTAGCCTGCATCGACCAATTCTTTGATCCGATTTTCAGATAAACCGTCAAAAACCATCAAGTCTAAAAAAAGCTGTTCATTCTCTTGAATATCCATGGGAATCAACCTCCTTTTGTTTTTACCGCATCGAGTGATCGACTATGGTTCTATTGTATCATCCAAGCCGGTATTTCTCAATGCTTTGATGGCTGCCTTTGCCGAAAAACCTGTCAGCAAGCCCATGGGCACCGCCCATGCCAGCAGCCAGGGCAAGTAATAGAAGACGGCCTTGCTTCCCATCAGCAGAGACACCATCATCAGCTGCCCGATGTTGTGGGCTGCCGCCCCCACCAGACTGACCCCCACCGAAGAGAATTTCGGAAACCGGCAGGCGGCGGCCATGGACAAAAAGCTGATGAGCGCACCGCTTCCACTGATCCAGAAGCCGGGGGTCAGAAAGCTGCCGGCAATCAACCCCACCAGGATTACCCGAAGGACAACCACGATCAGCACTTCCCGCCGCTGAAAAAGATAAAGGCATATCACCGTGATGATATTGGCCAGCCCTAATTTGATCCCGGGCATCGGAAACAAGAAAGGGATCATGTTTTCCACGGCATGGAGGCCCATGCTCAGCGCGACCATCAAGGCGAGCAGGACCAGCTTCCGAGCAGGAATTCGGCCATGATCATTGAAGGATGGCATCCACATCCTCCTTTTCTGTATTTTTATATGGGGTTTGCAGCGACACGATGACTTCGTTGGGCACACATACGATGGACTGTCCTGCTTTTTGAATGAATCCGGTCCGGACACAAACCTGGTCGGGACAATGGGCCTTGAGGATCTCAATACCCCGGCCGGGTTCAAAATGAAGAACCAGCGTCCCCTGGGCGCCCTGGATCTGCCAATAGCGTGCCTCTCCTGCGGCTTCCAGACGGGTCATGGACATCCCATCCAGGGCAGCGGCGGTGGTTTCTTCAAGACGGATCCCATCCAAACCTTCCAGCACCTCGTTCTCCGTTCCGGCGGCGGCAGTTTGCGCCGGAGCGGCCACATGCAGCACCAGCCCCTCCGTTTGAGAGGCAGTTCCCCACCAATGCAGCAGTGTGAAAGCAAGTGCGGCGGCCATCATCATGCCGGCCAACAGGATCCAATCATGGCGTGACAAGCGTAAATCCTCCTTGGTAGGTCCATTCGATCCGGCTTTTCAATCCGGAAGAAACATAAATCTTATTGTCCCGGCTGACGATCACGGTTTCGATCTCCGGCAGCGTCTCCGCTAAATTCAAAGCTTCCTCGGAGGGCAGCAGGAAAAGCAGGGTTGAATAATAATCCGTATCAAAGCCATTCGCTGCAACAACCAGCACCGCATGGTTCTCCATGCCGGGATAGCCTGTGGAAGGTTCCAGAAGATGATGGTAACGGATGCCCTCCGCCTCGAAATATTTTTGGTAATCCCCGGAGGTGGCCACGGCTTCTCCCGGCAGCATCAACAGGTTGCCCATGCACCGGGTTTTATCCGTCGGATCGGTGATGCCGATTTTCCACATCGTTCCATCCGGCTTTTGCCCCAAGGTCTTGATATTGCCTCCGGCATTGATGATGCCGTAAATGGGCAGTCCGGAAGCCTGAAGGCTTTCCCAGGCCTTTTCCACGGCATAACCTTTAGCCACCGCTCCGAGATCCAGGGACATCCCGGCTTCCGTCAGCATGATGCCGCCCCCATTGGGGATCTGACCGACCGCGGCTTCTGCCGGGACTTCATGATTCAGCGCCATCTTGTCCATTCCGGTCCGGGCCAGGGCTGCAGCCACGTCCGCCGGATCTGGCAGGGTCCCGGTTTCCCTTGCTTTATCCCATACGTCGATCAAGGGACCAAGGGTCGGGTCCACCAATGGATTCCCGCGCTTTTGAACCTGATCTGTCAGATAAAACAAATCATCTCCCACGGTTGTCCACCGGCCGGTACCCGCTGCAGCGGCAACCTTCTGAACATCCGCCGCTCGGCTCGCCTCGTAACGGTCGGTTTGGGCAGAAACACGCTCCATCCGGTCAAAGGACGCCAGAACCGCTTCCTTCAGCTGGTTTTGGGTCGGGGCCTTGTCTGCCTTCGGATCGGCGTAGACCTCAATCGACACCATCGTCCCCATCAAAAAGCGCGTGCTGCTAAAGGAAGAGACCCCGCTCTCTCTCCCACAGCCGGTCAACAACAGACAAAGGGATAGGAAAAGGAGCGGGGCCGCTTGAAGCGCTTTATTCAGTGAAGGCCGCATACACTCTTTGCAGCGCAGGCCGCGCAGCCTTCCGGCTCTTTGGGCTGTTCGCAAATCGTCAGTTCCGGATCGATGGGGGGATCCAGATGAATGCTCTTGCGAGGACATTTTGCAACGCAGATTCCGCAGCTCGTGCATTTGTCATAATCGATGACCGCCACACTGCCTGCCTTGCTCTCCAGCAGCGTGATCGCCCCTTCCGGACAATTCTTGACGCAGATCCCGCAGCTGATGCAGGAGACTTTACAGGTATCCATGGCCTTCTTGCCTTTATCCCGGTTGTTGCAGCGGACGTGGACCTGTTTGTTGATGGGCACGATCTGCAGAATTTTTTGCGGACACTGGTTGGCGCAAATGCCACAGCCAACGCAGGCGGAGGTGTCCACCACCGGAAGTCGGTTCTCGCCGATATGAATGGCATCGAAAGGACAGACCTGTTCACAGGAGCCCAAACCAATGCAGCCGTAATAGCAGTAGCTGGGACCGCCAAACTGGGTTACCGCTAAATGGCAGTCCATCACGCCTTTGTATTCGTAAAGAGGTTTCGTATTGTCGAAGGTGCCGTTGCAGTGGAGCTGGGCGACTTTGCGAACCGTTTCGGGTGCGGCATTCAGTCCCATGATCGCCGCAATCTCCTTGGCAACCTTTTCTTTGCCCGGAACACAGGCGTTGATTGGCGCCCCCTCGTTCACGATGGCATTGGCCAGTCCTGCACAGCCGGGAAAACCGCAGGCGCCGCAATTTGCGCCTGGCAGTACGGACAATACTTCGTCGACACGGGGATCCGTTTCAACCGCCAGCTTTTTAGAAGCCACGGCCAATACGGCGCCGAAAATGCCGCCCATGACTGCCAGGATCACGATGGCTTGTATCATAGATGTTCAACCTCCATATTCGTCAAATCATGCCGGTGAAGCCGACAAACGCCAAGCCCATGGAACTGGCCACAAAGAAAACGATCGGCAGTCCCTTCATCGCATCCGGTACATCAGCCTCATCCAGACGTTCCCGGATACCGGCCATCAGAACCAGTGCCAGGGTGAATCCCGCAGAATTGGCAAAGGCGTTGGCAAGGGTGTAGATCAGATTGTAGTTTTCCTGGATATTGAGCAAAGCGATACCCAGGATCGCACAGTTTGTTGTGATCAAAGGGAGGTACACGCCCATGGATTTATAGAGGGCCGGCACATGTTTCTTGAGAAACATCTCCAGGAGCTGGACCAGCGCGGCAATCGTCAGAATAAATGCAATGGTCTTCAGATACTCCAGGTCAAAACGGACCAAAAGGAACGTGTAAACCAGCCAGCAAATCGTCGAGGACAAGATCATGACAAACATGACCGAAAGCCCCATTCCGAAGGCGGATTTGATGTCTTTCGATACGCCAAGGAAAGGACAGATCCCCAGGAACTGTGCTAAAACAATGTTGGAGATGAAAATGGATCCGAAAATCAGCGCAAACAATTCCATTTTACATGACCTCCTTCTTTGCGGCCTGACGGCGATTTATGATGTTCATTCCGGCAAAGAGGAAGCCCATGGTAATGAAAGCGCCGGCCGGAAGGATCATGATCAGGATCGGTTCATAGGATGAACCGAGAATATGATAGCCAAAAAAGGTGCCTGCTCCAAGAATCTCCCGGATCGAGGAAACGGCAACAATGGCCAAAGTATATCCCAAGCCCATTCCCAGGCCGTCCGCAATCGAAGGCAGCGCCGCGTTCTTTCCGGCAAAAGCCTCAGCCCGGCCAAGAATGACGCAATTGACCACGATCAGCGGGATAAAGATGCCCAGCGCTGAATAAAGAGCTGGCGAAAAGGCGTTCATGATCATCTCGATCATGGTCACGAAGGATGCAATGACCACAATGTAAGAAGGGATCCGGATATCGGATGGCACCGCTTTGCGAAGGATCGAAATCACCAGATTGGAACAAACCAGCACCGCGGTGAATGCGACGCCCATCCCTAACGCGTTGTTGACTGAGGTTGTCACCGCCAAGGCGGGACAAGTCCCAAGTACTTGGACAAACAAGGGGTTTTCAGCAATAACACCCTTTGTAAATTCTTTGCCTATTCTCATAAAGCAGCCTCCTTTCTATCGGTTTGCATAATTTGCCGCGAAATCAGCCTGTGCCGCGTTGATGCCCGTAACAACCGCCGTTGAAGTAATGGTGGCCGCTGTGATGGCCTGCACCTCCTGGTCGGAAGAGGTTTCCGTCTTAACAGCCTTCAGGGGCTGGGCAGCCGATTTGCCGGCAAACCGTGCAGCAAACCAAGGCTGCGTGCAGTTGCCGCCGAGACCGGGGGTTTCCGATTGCTTCAGAACCTTGATCCCGGTGATTTTTTGGGTTTCGATATCGAAGCCGACCAGAGTCAGCACCGCGCCGCCATAGCCGCCGGGTGCGACGGTATAGATCACACCCACTTCCTGGCCGTCTTTCTTAGCGGATACAACATCCGTGATGGCAGCATCGCTGCCTGTGTACTCTGTTTCGCTGTATTCGCTGGCCTCAGGATAAACCTCCGTATAGCCTTCCTGAAGCGCCTGCGCATTCTGGGCTGCGATCCGGTCGATGGTGATGTCATTGATGTAGGCGATCAAAAACGCGGAAACGCCGCAGACGATCAGGAGAAAAGCAGTCAGTTTGAATACTTTTTGATTCATTATTTTGCCCTCCCGAAAATTCTGCCCTTGGTGTATCGGTCGATGATCGGCGTCAAAATATTCATGATCAGGATGGAATAGCATACACCCTCAGACAGACCGCCGAAAAGACGGATCAGACTGGTCAACAGGCCGAGTCCCAAGCCGAAAATCACCCGTCCCCGTACTGTGATGGGGCTGGTGACCCAGTCCGTGGCCATGAAGAAGGCCCCGATCATTAGCCCGCCGGAACAAAGCTGCATGAACGGGTAAGCCATTCCGAAACCTTTGATCATCCCGAACAAGGCCGTCAAAACGAAGACCGTTCCCAGATAGGATGCGGGAATCCTCCAATCCACATGGCCTTTGTAAATCAAATACAAACCGCCCAGGATCAGTGCTAAAGCGCTGGTTTCGCCAAGACTGCCGGGAATCTGTCCGACAAACATCTGCCAAAGGCTGGGAAGCTGGTCCATGGCGCCGGCTTTCAGCAACGCAAGCGGCGTCGCCATGGTCACCGCATCTACGCTGCTTCCGACGGTGGGAACCCAGGTAGTCATGTAGACCGGGAAGGAGGCCAGTAAAATCGCCCGGCCAATATGGGCCGGATTGAAGATATTTTGTCCAAGCCCGCCGAAAACCTGTTTGCCGATGACGATGGCGCTGACCGAGCCGAGGACCGCCGCCCAAAGAGGAATTCCCGGAGGCAGGCACATGGCCAGAAGCCCGCCGGTCAGTATGGCACTTCCGTCAAACAGGGTATTGCCTCGATGCATGATCCGACGGCAGGCGTATTCCGAGGCCATAGCGGACGCGATCGAAACAAGAATCACCAATAAAGCGCGAAACCCGAAATAAAACACTGCTGCCGCAACGGCGGGAATCAAGGCTAAGCCCACATCCCGCATGGCTTTTTCAGTTGTATATCTGCTATGTAAATGAGGCGAGCAGGATAAAATGAGGGGTTTATTAATACTCTCCATTTCATCAACCATTCCTTTCTCTGATGCTGAATTATACTAAGAAGGGATTGACCGCACCGTTGCCGTCCTTGCTGGTCACATATTGCTTGGCCAGCCGGATGTAGTGGACAAGAGGGATCATACTGGGGCACACATACGCGCAGCTGCCGCATTCAATGCAGCTGGTCACATCGCATGCCTTCGTCTTTGCCCAGTCCCTGCGTTTTGCGGCTTTGACAATGGTGGTCGGTTCAAGGCCCATCGGGCAGGCATCCACGCAACGGGCACAGCGAACGCAGGGCCCTTCTTCTTCCCGTTTCAGCACTTGAGACTCTTCATTGAATACCAGAATACCGGATGTCCCTTTCATGACCGGGATCTCCATCGTGTATACGGCGAAGCCCATCATGGGGCCGCCGGAAATCACCTTGACGATATCGCCGATGACCTCGCCGTTTTCCTCAATCAGATCTTTATACAGCGTACCGATCCGCACCCGGTAATTCATCGGTCTGACAATGCCGTTGCCGTTGAGGGTCACAATGCGGTCGATCAGGGGACGACGGAATTCCACCGCGTCCGCAACGGCCGCAGCGGTCCCGACGTTGTTGACGATCACATGAACGTCCATGGGCAGCCCGCCGGGAGGAACTTCCCTGCCGGTCACGGCGTTGATCAGCTGCTTCTCAGAGCCTTGCGGATATTTTTCCTTGCAGACAATGGTTTCGATGGTAGAGTCCTGCTCGGTCAGGCGGATCATGAGCTCAAAAGCATCCATCTTGTTTTCTTCGATGGCGATCACGCCTTTGGGGCAGTCTGCAAGCTTCATCATGTATTTCAGTCCGGCGATGATCCGTTCCGGCCGCTCCAGCATGATCCGGTGGTCAGCCGTCAGGAAAGGCTCGCACTCGATGCCGTTTAAGATGATATGGTCCGCTTTTTTCCCTTCTTTGGAGGGCGCATATTTGACATGGGACGGAAACGTCGCGCCGCCCATGCCGACGATGCCGGCCTCCAGGACGCGGGCTCCGATTTCTTTGGCATCCAAAGCCTGGGGATTCTGTTCAGGCTGAATCAATCCCTCCAGCCACTCATCTTTAAAATCGTTTTCGATCACAACACAATCCGCCATACGGCCGTTAGGCACCGGCAGCTGCTTGAAGCCGATCACTTTGCCGCTGACGCTGGCGTGAGCCGGAACGCTGACGAATCCTTGGGATTCACCGATCTTCTGTCCCATTTTTACAAGGTCACCGACAGCCACCAATGGCTTGGAAGGCGCTCCGATGTGCATGGACATCGGGATGTAGACCTTTGCCGGCGCTTTGGCTTCCTGGGTTTCAAGACTATTGGTGAATTCCTTGAAGTCCTGAATATGAGTGCCTCCGCTGAATGTCCTTTTCTCGTAATTCACAGGCATCCTCCTTGTGTGGTCAGCAACAGAATTTGTTCTATTTTCTGATGCCGTTAGAATAAAATTAAATGAATGATGATGACACGGATTTAAGATTCCAATGAAATAATTTCGAATGCGCAGGTCTCCTCGTCCAAAGTGAGAAAACCCATGGTAACAGGCAGCATATATCGCCTCGGGCCGACGCTTCCGGGATTAATATAAAGCACCTGGCCTATTTGTTCACAGGCCGCGATATGGGTATGTCCGCTGACGATGATTTGGATATTTGCCGCCACGGGATCCAAGTCCAGATGGTTCAGGTCATGCAGCATATAAATTTGATATCCTTGGATCTGGATCAATTCCCTGGACGGTAAATCCTGCGCCGCTTCTCCTCGGTCGCAGTTGCCTCTCACCGCATAGACCGGGGCCAGTTGTCTCAAAGACTCCAAGAGAGTCGCCGAGCATACGTCCCCCGCATGCAGGATCATATCGACACCTTGGAGACGGTCCTTCACTTCATCGCGCAAAAGCCCGTGGGTGTCCGAGATCACACCGATGCATACGCTCTTCGGTTTGCCCCTCTGATTTAAAAAAACCGGCCGTCTTCCGGCCAAACGTTCCAGATTTCATGCCTCCTTCGCCAATAATTCGGATTTTCGCTGAACAATGGTTCGTGTCGTACCCGGATCAGACAAAAATTATCCATGAACCTTTCGGTTACACCAGAAATAAACATAAAGGGGCTGAATACATCAACAAACATTATATACCCTGGTTCTGAAAAAGTTAAGAGTGAATGTTCAGCCGCTCATCATAATTCGATGTATACATGAAATATTTTTTTCTTGCATAGATTGCAAAATCGATTTACAGACTATTCATTTTGCAGAATTAGTGCTATAATTTTCTAGTGAAGTTTTTCGGGCGATTAGCTCAGCTGGGAGAGCGCTGCGTTCGCAATGCAGAGGCCAGGGGTTCGATCCCCCTATCGTCCACCAATTTGCATATAAAAAAGGCGGGATCCAACGATGGATTCCGCCTTTTCTTCGGGCTACAGCCTGATCGGGAGGTCTTTACAGGTTCTGCCGCTGCAGGATCGGCCGCAGGCGGGCCGCCAGCAGCGCCGCTGCCAGCGCCACCAGAATGTCCTTGGGAATATCCAGAGGCAGGCAAGCGGCCAGGATCGTCCAGGCCGGCGTGACCGTCCCCATGTAGAAATTCAAAACAGCATACTTATAAACGATCCCCACCGTGTAAAGAATGGCCAGACCGGCGAGCCCCGCCGCAAACAAGGGAAGCCGTCCCATGGACTTGTTTCTTTCAGTCAGCCGCCCGATGGCCCAGGCAGCCATCACAAAGCCCAGCAGAAAGCCAAAGCTGGGGCGGAGGACATAGCCAATGCCCCCGCCGGCGGCAAAGATCGGCACACCGCTGAGTCCAACCAGCAAGTAGACGATCAAGGAAAGCGCCCCCCGCTTCGAACCCAGCAGCATACCGGCCAAGAGGACAAATAAGGTCTGCAGGGTCACGTAATCGAACAGGGGCATGGGAATCCGGATGAAGGCGCCAACGGCGGTCAATGCGGCGAACAGACCGCAAAGGATCATGGATCGCGTTGTGCTATGGGCCGGTTCATGGATCGTGTTCTGTGTGTTCATAAGAGCCTCCTCGATTTGTGTATTTTGTCAACCATGTATTTATATATGGTTGACATTAAATCTAAACAAATGCTTGCTTTTCCTTGATTCACAGGGGGAGAATGCTGACTTCGCCTGAGCTCAGGGTGTGACGCAGGCCCTGTCCATCCTCCACGATGAGGAACCCCTGATCATCGATGTCCACAGCCATGGCTTCGGTCAGCAAGGGATCTCCGGTGATGCGGACTTTTCGTGTCAGTACATTGGACCGCTTCCGGTATGCCGCCATGATGTCCTGGGTCGCCCGCCGGGGATTTTGTTCAAGGGCGGCCATAAAGGCAAAAATCCGGCCAATCAGCAGAGCTGCCAGATGGTTGCGGAGGATCGGCTTTTCACCGGCATCGAAAAGGGAACCGGCAACCCGTTCCAAACCTTCCGGAAAATCCCCCGCCAAGGGCTTCACGTTGATCCCGATGCCCAACACCAGATAATCAATGCCTCCGCCTTCCCAGCTTGTAGCTGCTTCCGTCAGGATACCAACGATTTTTTTATCTCCGCGGAAGAGATCATTGACCCATTTGATGGTGATGGTGCAATCCTTCACACTTTCCAGGACATCCGCCGTCAGAACCCCGGCGGCCGCCGTCATGATCACAGCCTGGTTCACCGGCAGATTCGGACGCAGAATAAAACTGATGTACAAACCTCCGCCGGGCGGTGAAAAGAAGGGCCGGCCTTTGCGGCCCCTACCGGAGGTCTGTTCCTCCGCAAGGATCACGGTGCCGTGGGGCGCGCCCTTCATCGCCCATTCCTTCGCCACGCTGTTTGTGGATTCCACGGTTTTGAAGACATGGATTTCCTGCCCGTGCTCTGGATTCGGCAGATGGATACGGATGCCTTCCGGAGAAAGCGCATCGCTTTCGGGGCTCAGGCAATACCCCTTGTTGGTTACCCCTTCGATGCGGTGCCCTTCCTTCTGCAGTTCCCGGACTGCCTTCCAGACGGCGTTGCGGCTGACCGCCAGCTGCCGGGCCAGATCTTCCCCGGACAGGCTTTCACCCCGATGCATCTCCAACAATCTTAAAATATCTTGTTTGCTTGACATGTGCGCCTCCGCTTTTGGGAATTCGATTGCCGTGCATCCTCATGGAAATTATCATACGAAAACCGCATCATTTTGTCAACCTCCATGTTGTTTATTGGTTGACATCCGCGCCCAAAAACCGGACGGCTGTTGCCAACCGTCCGATAGGCTGTTATTCAAGGCTCAAGGTTTCCGGGAAGCCGTTCATGAGGTTCATGTTCTGGACCGCCGCGCCGGAAGCGCCCTTGCCCAGATTGTCCAGGCGACAGGCCAGCAGGATCTGTTCTGAATTGCCAAACACAAAAATCTCTGCCCGGTTGGTGTTGTTGCAGGCTTTCACGTTGAAGTAGGCACTGTCGATGCAAAGATCCTGTGCGAAGGGCATCACCTTGACGAAGGTTTGGCCCTGATAATATGCTTCAAGGATTTGATGGACCTCCGCCGGTGTGAGGTGTTGATTCAGAAGCCGGGCCTGCAGAGGTGTAAAGACGGCCAGCCCCCGCTCAAAATCCCCCACGATGGGAGAAAACGAGGGCGGAAAAGCCAAGCCCGCTGCTTTTTGCATCTCCGGAAGATGCTTATGCTTCTGGCCTAAGGCGTATTCCCGGGGCGCGTCGTGATCAGGATATAAAACCTGCCGTTGGGCATCGGTATATTCCGCGATCATTTGCTTGCCGCCGCCGCTGTAGCCGGTGATGCTATGGCTGGCAATCGGATAATCCGCCGGCACGATCCCCTGTTTGACCAAGGGATAAAGCGGAAGAATGAAAGCGGAAGCGTGACATCCCGGAACTGCAACCTGCCTGGAAGAACATATCGCTTCCCGGGCTTCCCGGCTGAGCTCCGGCAGGCCATAGGTCCAGTCGGAATGGGTGCGGTGCGCCGTGCTGGCATCAATCAGGCAGGTCCGGTAATTGTCTTTTTCCACCATAGAAACCGTTTCCCGGGCTGCGGCGTCCGGCAGACAAATAAAAACCACATCGGCCGAATTGATCATTGCCCGGCGGGCATCGGGATCCTTTCGCCGCGCCTCATCGATTTTCAAGACCTCCACATAGGGATGGGCGGCCAGCCGTTCGTTGATTTTTAATCCGGTGGTGCCGGATTGTCCTTCCACATAGACTTTAATTTTCGCTGTCATCGTCATCCTCTTTTCTGTCCTGCGGCGCTTCAATCTGTGAAAGCGCCCGGGCTTCCCGCAGCAGGGCTTCAGTTTTCAGCGCCTGCGTCGCCGCAGCTTCTCCGGCGGTCCAACCGGTGGAAAAGGCCGCCTGCAGATTATAGCCTCCGGTATAGCCATCCACATCCAGAATCTCACCGGCAAAATACAGGCCTTCCGTTTTCTTGGAGGCCATGGTTTTGGGATCGATCTCTTTAAGATCCACACCGCCCACGGTAATGATCGCTTCGGCCATGGGCCGTGTTCCTTTGATGGTCAGCGTCAGCCCTTTCAGCGTTTTGCCAAGACGCGTCCGTTCCTCCCGGGTCAGTTGACTGACCCAGACTTCCCCATCCAGGCTCGCCGCCTGGATCACCGCCGGAATCAATGCCCTGGGCAGCAGATCGTTCAAGGCGTTTTTCAGCTGCTTTTTTTGATATTTCAAGAAATCCCGCTGGATCCGTTGATCCAGCACCTCCGGTGTAAGGGCTGGCTTCAGGTCGATCCTTAAGGTGACCGGCTTTTCCTTTGCCTCATGGTAAGCCCGGCTCAGACTCAGGATAATGGGGCCCGTCACGCCGAAATGGGCGAAAAGCATTTCCCCCTGCTGGCGGTCCAGGCAGGTTTCCTGACCTTGAGGTCCTGCCCACAAACTGGCTTCCACATTTTTCAGGGCCAGTCCTGAAAGCTCGGAAACCCAGGATTCACGGGTCTCCAAAGGCACCAGTCCGGGCCGAAGGTCCGTGACCCGATGCCCCGCCTGCTTCGCCCAGCGGTGGCCGTCCCCGGTGGAACCGGTCAACGGATAGGACAAGCCGCCGGTGGCGATCACCACGGCAGAAGCCTCGACCTGTTCCAGGCCCTTTTTAGTTCGGATCTCTGCACCGATGATCCGCCTTCCTACAAGGCCGGTCTCGAACCTCAGTCCCGTCACCTCGGTCCCCGTCCAGACGCGCACTCCGGACCGCTCTGCGTAATGGACCAGGGCGTCCGCCACGTCGTTGGCGCTGTCGGATTCCGGAAAGATCCGGCCGCCTCGCTCGGTTTTCAAGGCAACCCCTTGGGCCTCCAGCAGCGCGCAGAGCTGCTCATTGAAAAACCGGGCAAAGGCGCTGTAAAGAAAACGTCCCTGCCCAGGAAATTGTTCTATGAATTGCCGGATTTCCCCGGCATTGGTAACGTTGCAGCGTCCTTTCCCGGTGATGCGCAGCTTCCGGCCGGCCATTTTGTTTTTCTCCACCAGCAGCACCGAAACGCCCATCTGAGCAGCCCGGCTGGCCGCCAACAGGCCGGCGGGGCCGCCGCCGATCACCAGGACCTGTACTTTCTTCATTTAACCGCGAATCTCCTTCAATACCTTGGCACAGCGCGGGCAGACCTTCTCATGATCCAGTTCTTCCGAATAGATCCAGCAGCGCTGGCACTTCTCTCCGTCCGCCTTTTCAACCTTGACCAGCAGGTCCACCCCATCCGTCAAGACCAAGTGCGCGCCGGATACAATGAACAAGTCCGCCAGCTCATGCTGATATTCCGCTAGCCAGCCATACTTTTCCAAGTCCGCCGTGACGGTCACTTTGGCGTCGAGGGAATGCCCGATCAGCTTTTCGGTCCGGGCCACTTCCAATGCCTTAAGCGCTTGTTCCCTCACCAACAAGAGGCTATCCCAGCGGGTCGCCAGGGCATCATTCTGCCATTCCGGCTGCGCCACCGGCCAGTCCGCCATCTGGGCGAAAGGAACGGTCTTGCTCTGGGGCAGGTATTGCCAGATTTCTTCAGCGGTAAAGGTCAGGATCGGCGCCATCAGTCCCGTTAAAGCGTTCAGGATCTCCCACATGGCCTGCTGGCCGCTGCGGCGCAATTCTGAGCCAGCCGTTTCGGTGTAGAGGCGGTCTTTGATGATATCCAGATAGACCGCACTCATGTCCAGGGTACAGAAACGGTGGATCGCATGATATGCAGTATGGAATTCATAGTTTTCAAAGCCTTCGGTAACGCGGTCGATCAGGCGCGCCAAACGGTCCAGCGCCCAGCGATCGATCTCCAGCAGGTTCTCATAGGCCACCCGATGGACCTCGGGATCAAAGTCAGACAGGTTGCCCAAAAGGAACCGGATGGTGTTGCGGATCTTCCGGTATGCCTCGCTGACCTGCTTCATGATGCCCTGGGAATTGGCCAGGTCGTTGCGATAGTCTGCCGAAGAAACCCAGAGGCGCAGAATATCGGCGCCCATGGTGCTGATAATTTTCAAGGGATCCACCACATTGCCCAAGGACTTGGACTGCTTGCGGCCTTGTTCATCCACAATGAAACCGTGGGTAAGTACCGCTTTGTAAGGCGCCTTGCCCCGCAGAGCGACCCCGGTGCACAAGGAGGAATTGAACCAGCCTCGATGCTGGTCGCTTCCCTCCAGATAGAGGTCTGCCGGCCAAGCCAGTTCCGAACGGGTCTCCAAAACCGCCATATGGCTGGAGCCGGAGTCAAACCAGACGTCCATGATGTCGGTTTCTTTTTTGAAATGGCTGCCGCCGCATGTCGGGCAGCGATACCCTTCCGGAAGCAGCTCCGCCGCTTCCCTGGCCCACCATATGTTGGAGCCATGCTCACCGAAGAGCACCGCCACATGCTGGATCACGGTCTTGTCCACGATCGCCTCGCCGCACTCTTTGCAGTAGAATATCGGGATCGGCACGCCCCAGGTCCGCTGGCGCGAGATGCACCAATCGCCCCGGTCGGCGATCATGTTGTGGATGCGTTCGCGGCCCCAGGCGGGGATCCACTGAACATCCTCGTCAATGGCTTTCAGCGCAGCTTCACGGAAGCCATCGATGGAGACAAACCATTGCTCCGCAGCCCGGTACATGACCGGTTGTTTGCATCGCCAGCAATGGGGGAATTGATGGCGGATGCTGCCTTTGGCCAGCAAAAGATTTTTGGAAGCCAGCAGCTTCAGGATTTCCGGATTGGCGTCCTCGATGAACATCCCCTCGAAGGGCCCGCCTTCTTTGGTGAAGCGGCCTTTATCATCCACGGGGCAGAGAACCTCAAGTCCATAACGCATGCCTGCCTCGAAGTCTTCCACGCCATGGCCCGGGGCAGTATGGACGCATCCCGTGCCCTGCTCGGTGGTGACATGCTCACCCAGAATGATGACCGAATCCCGGTCCATAAAGGGATGGCGGCAGAGAATGCCTTCCAGTGCCTTGCCCTCAACGGTGGCCTCGACGGTATATTCCGGTGATTTCTGGGCGGCCAGGAAGGCTTCCAGGAGCGCCTGGGCCACCAGATACCGTTCCTCACCGATCTTCACAACCACATAATCCAGTTTCGGATGAACGCTGATGGCCAGATTGGCCGGCAGGGTCCAAGGCGTGGTCGTCCAGATCACCACATAGAGGTCATCGCCCTGAAGCACGCCTTTGCCGTCCTTCAAGGGGAATTTCACATAGATTGAAAAGGATTTCTTCTCGTCATATTCAATTTCAGCCTCCGCCAGAGAGGTTTCACAATGAGGGCACCAATAGACCGGTTTGTGTCCTTTATAGATATAGCCCTTGCCCGCCATGTCGCCGAACACCTTGATCTGGGCTTCTTCAAACTTGGGCTGCAATGTGATATACGGATTCTCCCAATCCCCCCGGACGCCCAGGCGCTTGAATTCCTCTCGCTGGACATCCACAAAATGCAAGGCAAATTCTTTGCATTTGTCCCGGAAAACCAGAGTGTCGATTTCATGGCGTTTCAGGCCGATGTCCTTGATGGCCCGCTGCTCAATGGGCAGGCCGTGGGTGTCCCATCCGGGCACATAAGGGGCATCGAAGCCGCGCATGGTTTTATACTTGATGATCATGTCCTTGAGGATTTTATTCAAGGCATGGCCTAAGTGGATGTCGCCGTTGGCGTAAGGCGGTCCGTCGTGCAGAATGAATTTGGGCTGCCCATGACGGGCAGCCTGGACTTTGCGATAGAGATCCGCTTCATCCCAAGCCTTCATGATTTCCGGTTCCTTTTGGGGCAAGCCGCCTCGCATTGGAAAGTCGGTTTTGGGCAGGTTCAGCGTATCATTAAACTGCTTTCCCTCTTCCGTCTGGGCAGACTGGAATGATTCGTTTGGGTTTTTGTTTTCCATGGTTTCTATTCACCTCATAATATAATGATTGGCTTCTGGCCGGAGTCCTGGGTGTGACCGCTGCGCCCGTCTCGACGGAGGAAGTTGTCGGTTGTCCTACGCCTCGGCGGCCGCCTCGGTGCTGCTCTCACTGCCATAAATTTGATCCAGGCTCTTCAAAGCCTCTTCCATTTTTTGAGCCATCAGGAAGACTTGCTCCATGCTGCCCTGAGGTTCTTCTGCCGCCGCTTCGGCCGCTTGCTGTGTTTCAATCGTCTCTTCCTCTGGTGAGGAAAGGCTCTCCTCCGCCGCTTGCAAAGGCGCCTTGATCAGTGCTTCCTGGACCACGGCTTCCGCTTTCATGGCAGAAACCGATTCCGCGGCTGCTGCCGTTTCTTGGGGCTCATCCGCCGGTTCGGTTTCTTCTTTATAGCCGTTCAGCAATTCCATCTGGAATTCCAAAAATCCCTTATGCTTCAGGTAGAGCTGTTTTTCAAACAGTCTCAGCCGCTCGATCTCTTGTTTGATGGCCAAAACTTCATCCTTGGCATCCTGGATGATCTGCTGGCCCTTTTTCCGGGCTTCCCATTGGATCAGCTCGCCTTCTTTTTTGGCGCGGATCGTTTCTTCATCCACCAGCTTCTGGGCCAGCAGCATGGTTTTCTGGAGGGAGGTTCCCAATTCCTTGCTGCGTGCCACTTCCTCTTCCATCCGCTGAACGCGCTCTTTCAGGTCATGATTTTCACGGAACAAGGTTTCGTAATTGTGGATCACTTCGTCAAGGAATGCATCCACTTCCTCCATGCGATAACCACGCATCCCTTTGGTAAACGCTTTATTGTGAATGTCCAGCGGTGTCAGCATATGTATCCTTCCCTCCTGTTGATTTGTTTTATAGGATCAGACCAATGATCAGGTTCAAAGCCAGACGATGCGCAAATTCCAGGATAAAAATTGCGAGGATCGGCGAGAAATCGATGCCTCGTATGCCGCCGCCCATAAGCCGGCGGATCGGTCCCATAAAAGGCTCCGTCATCTCAAAAATAAAACGCACCGCGCCGTTGTTGAAGCCGATGGGCAACCAGGAAAGCAGGCATCGCGCCAAAATCAAAAAATTATAGACCGTAAAGCCTACGTCAACCACGTAATATAAAAATCTCACTTAAACACCCGCCTTTTTTAAGGATCAATTTACAGCTTGTCCGCTTTTTCCACGGCGGCTTGGACCGCTTCCATCATGGCAGCGCGGAAACCCGCCTTTTCTAAAACAAACATCGCCTCAATGGTTGTTCCTCCCGGGGAGCATACCTTATCCTTGAGGTCTTCCGGATGGTCTCCGCTTTCCAGAACCATCTGGGCGGAGCCTTTGACCGTTTCGGCCGCCAGTCGCAGTGCGGTTTTCCGGTCCAGCCCCATCCGGACCCCGCCGTCTGCCAAGGCCTGGATCATGACATAGACATAAGCCGGACCGCTGCCGGACACGCCGCTGACCGCATTGATCAGATTTTCCTCCACCTGGATCGCGCTGCCCACAGACTCAAAGATCCGGCGGGCCAGCGCCAGGTCAGCCTCTTGGGCATAGGTACCGGCACAAATGGCAGCCATGCCGCTGCCAATCAGCGCTGGCGTATTGGGCATGATGCGGACCACTCGGGCTTTGACGCCCAGGGCCTCTTCAATGCGCCGGGTGGTGATGCCGGCCATGATCGAAAGGATACGGCTGTTCTCATGAACCAGACCCTGCAGGTCAGGAACCACATGTTTGAAATACTGCGGCTTTACACTCAGCACAAGGGTTTCGCAGTTTTCGATCAATTCCTTATTGCTCTCCGAAGTCCTGATGCCGAAGGCCTTTTCCATATATGTTCTACGGGCCTCTGAACGGTCGCTCCCCATGATTTCCTGAGGTGTCCAGCCTTGGCGGAGCATGCCGCTGATGATGGCTTCCGCCATCATGCCTGATCCGATAAATCCGATTGAACCCATTTTAATGCCCTCTTTCCTTTGGTGATCCGATTAGATGTCTTCATGGTGGATCTGATTGATCCAGGGAATGACTTCCTTAGGCTGGGAAATATTCAGCAGATCGCCGGTGATCTCCACATGGGAAGGCACGGCTACGAAAATGCTGCCGCCGGCTTTCTGCATGGAACCGTCAAGGGCATAGGCCGTTCCGCCTACAAAGTCAATGATCCGTCGAGCCACCAGCAGATCCAAAGCCTCCAGATTGATGATCACACTGCGTTTGGCTTTCAGATGATCTGAAATCAGCTGGCAGTCGTCGAAGCTGGTAGGCTCCACCAGCACGACACGAAGGGAATCCTTTGCGCTTGAGGTGATCGGAACCACTTTGCTGCTGCGGGCTGCCTTTCGGCTGCTGGAACTCCAGTCCTCCTGCACGTCTTCCCTTTCTTCGATGATCTCTTCTTCCACTTCGTCGCCCAGGCCCATCACGTCCATAAACTTATCAAAAATGCCCACGCCGATTCCTCCTTCGATCGATTCGATTTTATTCTGTTCAGTAAATGCGGTATCCGAAAATTGAAGAGCCCACTCTGATGAAGGTTGCCCCTTCTTCAATGGCGACGCCAAAGTCATGGCTCATCCCCATAGAAAGCTGATCCATCGCCGTTCCCGGAATCTGCCATTGCGCCGTCTGGTCCAGCAAGGCTTTCATTCGTCTGAACAAAGGCCTGGCGTCCTCCGGATCGTCATGAAAGGGCCCGATGGTCATCAATCCGCGGATCTGCAGATTGGGCAATGCGGCAATGGCGGTCAGAGCCGTTTTGAGCGCTTCTTCCTGAAAGCCTGCTTTTGTTGTTTCCTGCTCCAGGTTGACCTGGAGCAGGATCGGCATACGGATCTGATGCATCATCGCCTGCCGGCTGATTTCTTTTGCAAGATCCAAATTGTCCACGGAATGGATCATGGACGCTTTATCAATTATATATTTTACTTTATTTCTTTGCAAACGTCCAATAAAATGCCATACAATGTCCTGGGGCAGCAACGGGTATTTTGCCGCCATTTCCTGGGCGCGATTCTCTCCGAACCGGCGCTGTCCCAAATCATAAACCGCCTGGATATCCTCCGCCGGAAAATTCTTTGAAACCGCAATCAGTTTGATTTGACTGGCATCTCTGCCGGATTTTTCGCAGGCCGCTTCGATCATCTTCCGGACGGCTGCGTAGCGTTCGCTGATCGTCTCCATATCCCATACCTCTTTTACTCTATATTTTGAGGCGCATGCCTTCCCTGACAAACCAAGGCCTGAGAACCACCCATTCCTCCGGTGCGATGCCTTCCAGGATAAACTGGTCTTCGGTCTCCTCAAGGATCGTGACCGGCCGCCAATGGGTATAGCCATTGGCATAGACATACACGCCCTTGACTTCCTTGCTGGTGGTCACCGCGGATTTTGGGACTGCCGCTTCGGTCTTTTCTTCAAAAATCATTTTGGCCGGCAGCTCCCGCAGCAGCGGATCGGCGCATACCCCCGGAGAAAGCTTCAGCAGCATGCCGGAGCCTTCCCCGAAAGCCTCGTATGCCATCATTACCGCATTGGCTTGATTGCCTTGGGGGCCCTGCAGCTGAATCGTTTTTCCCTCCTCAAAGCGGGATTCGAGGATCTGGCTGGTCTGGAAATAGGCTACGCTGCCCGAAAGATTGTCCACCACCTTGAAGGCCGGCTGGCCAGCCGCAACACTGCCTGCTGCTTCCGCCTCGGTTTCCTTGGGTCGTTTCTCTGCCTCCGCTTCTTTTGCCGCTTGAAGCGATGAAATCGCCGCTTCGATCCCCGAAATGGACAGCAGCTGAAACTGTTCTGTTGAATCCAAAGCTTCCAGCCCATCCAGGGTATAGGATACGATTCCCGCCGAAGGCGTCTCCAGAATGATTGGGTTCGCCTTGTCGGAAGACGCGCCTTCCCCGGGCATCAGCCTTACAACCGCAGCCCCTTTCGGGACGCGGCCGCCCTGAGGGATTGCCGGCTCCAGAATTCCGCTGCAGGGCGCGGCCACCGTGGTTTCCTTCTGGAATATCCACAGCGTCCCGTCAACCCCTGACTTCCACTGGACCGCATGGGCCTTGTTGACGTCTGCGACCGCCCCCATCAAGTGGGAAAAGCCCGCATTGAGCCCGGCAATCAGAAAGGCAATCGAAATACAGAAGAAAACTGTTCGATTCCTTCTTTGATGTTTTCTTTTTTCACGTCGTTCCGCCGGCGTCGGTTTGCTCCGGCGAGGGTTTATCGGATTCTTTTTGTGAGTCATCCTATGCCTCTCCAGAAAAGCGTTATCTTTTCCTGAGCTTTCAACCAATCCATTCCGTCACCGGCTCGGCCAAGGGCGTCCATCGCTTACAGCAACCGGAGCACCGCAGCTTGGCGGCCTCGTCCGCCGCATCGGTGGGAGAAAAAAAGATCCTGATGGCAAATCGTACAAAAGCCCGACAGGGAGATCCGCTGATCAAAGATCCCCCTTCGAAGCATTAGCTGCCGGTTGGCTTGCCACAAATCCAAATAAGCATGTCCGGGTTTTCGGGAGGGCAGCAGCACCGGCGTCAATCCCTCGGTTTCTTCGCCGAAAATCTCGGCGGCTTTTCGAATCACCGGCTCGTCCACTTCATAATGGCAGGGACCAGCACTGGGTCCGATGGCGGCGAAGAGCTCCTCCGGCTTTGAACCAAAAGCCTCCGCCATAGCCTGGACCGTGCATCCGGCAATGTCCAGCAGCGTGCCTTTCCAGCCGGCATGGCTCAGTCCGATGGCCCGCCGTTTCGGGTCCCAGAAATAAAGCGGCACACAATCCGCATGCTGGCTGATCAAAGTGATTCCGGGAACATCGGTGATCTGGCCGTCTGCCTGGACAAGACCCTCCTTGGCTCCATACGCACCGCGGCCCGCATCCTCAGCGCAGACGCGCAGGACCCGGTTCCCATGGATCTGCCACACACCGGTCCAGCTGTCCAGGTCGAAACCCATTGCATTTGCCATGATCCTGCGATTGGCTTCCACCCTTTGGACATCATCGCCGCCGGAAAATCCGATATTGAGAGAGGCGTAGTCCCCCTGGCTCACGCCGCCCGAACGGCCGCAAAAGCCTTGAAAGACCTGGCCGCCGGCATTCCAGGCCGGATCGCCGGCCCAGCAGACGCCCTTTCGTTCTGTGATTTCCCATGGCTGATTCATTGAAACCTCCGATCCGGCAGCATGCGCTTGTCACGCCGGCTTCTCGTTCGATATTACAATATTTTATCACTTCTTATGGAAGAATACTATAAAAAGCCTGCCGGCACTGAAAAATGCTGGCAGGCTTGACACCATCGACGATTTATGGATGATCCGCAAGCAGGATCACCTTGCCTTGGGCTCGGGTGGCCTTCATATCGATCATCCGCTGGTTGGATGAGCCGCGGAATCTGAGGCTGAGGTCCTTTAAGGTCTTGACATAAGGGCCGTCCACCAGCAAGTCGGTCTGTTCCAGAAGCTGTGCGACGGCAGGATCCTTCAGTGCCATGGCTACCAGATCCTCATAGACATAACCGGTGTAGGTCACCACGTCCATCCCCAGCCCGTGGACGCGCCTTGCCAGCTCCGCCATTTCAGCCGCCTGCATAAAAGGCTCTCCACCGGAGAGCGTCACGCCCCGGATGCTGGCAGGGGCTTTTCGGATCTGCCGGATCAGCTCCCGGGGCGTCGTTTCATAACCGCCTTCAGGATCCCAGGTTTCCGGATTCTGGCATTCCTCACAAGCATGGGGACAGCCCTGTGCGAAAACAACATAACGTATGCCCGGTCCATCTACGACGCTTTCGGTTACAATTCCCGCGATCCGCATTTGATACGCCTCCTGCAGACAGATTATTGTTCAGCTTTCATCACCGGCGGCAGCTTCATGTGGATCCGGCGCGCTTTGGCCTCCGCCAGTTTGCTGTCGTTAAAATTGTCCAGCGTGGAAAGGTACCCGGTGATCCGCCGTACCCGGCTGATATTGATGCCGCCGCATTTCGGGCAGGTGCTGGATTCGATGACGCCGTTGAAGCCGCAGTCTTTGCAGATGTCCACCGGGAAATTGACCGCGGCATAACCCATATCGCTATCGTACATCGCGCGGACCAAGGTTTCGAAGGCTTCCAGGTTGCTGTTGGGTGCGGAGGGCAGTTCCACATAGGAAATGTGGCCTGCGTTGCAGTATTTATGGTATGGCCCTTCCAAGGCGATTTTCTTCAGCGCATCGATCTCAAATTCCACAGGGATATGGAAGGAGTTGGTATACCATTCCTTATCCGTGACCCCCGGAATCACGCCGAAGCGCTCCACATCCAGCTTCGTGAACTTTCCGGAAAGCTGTTCGGCAGGCGTTGCCAGCAAGCTGAAATTCAGGTGGTATTTCTGGGTGGCTTCGTCGCAGCGCTGCCGCATATGGCTGACGATCGAAAGTCCCATGGCCTGGGCGCTGTCACTTTCACCATGGTGCTTTCCCATGAGAGCGCGCAAACATTCGGCCAATCCTATAAATCCGATGCTCAGGGTCCCGTTGCGAATGGCCTTCTCCACCGGATCATTGGGCTTTAGATCTTCACTGTCCACGTAAAGATGCTGCCCCATCAGGAAAGGGAAATCCTTGACCTTCAAGCTTTTCTGAACATCATAGCGTGTCAGCAGCTGTTTGACGGCTAAATCCATCATATCATCCAGGCTCTGCCAGAAAACCGACAGATTTTTTTCGGCTTTGATGGCCAGACGCGGCAGATTGATGGTCGAAAAGGACAGGTTGCCCCGGCCGTTGGTAACCTCCGGTCCGTTGATGTTGCTCATGACCCGCGTCCGGCAGCCCATATAAGCCACCTCTTCATCGCGATAAGGCGCATTGAAGCTGGAATCCTGAAAAGAAAAATTGGGGAACAACCGTTTGCAGGCGACCTTCATGCTCAGCATGAACAAGTCGTAGTTGGGGTCCTCCGGATCATAGTTGACCCCATCCTTGACCTTGAAACAGGCATTAGGGAACAAGGGCGTCTCTCCTTTGCCCAATCCTTTCTCATAAGCCCGAAGGAACTGCTCGGTCACCATCCGTCCGCTCCAGGAGGTATCCGTTCCAAAGTTGATGCTGGAAAAGGGCACCTGGGCGCCGGCTCGGGAATGCATGGTATTCAGGTTATAGATGAAGCCCTCCATGGCTTGGAAGACCTCTTCTTCCGTATGAACCAGAGCGAGTTCATGGATCTTCCGGTCATCCGCGGTGAATCCCAGCGCTTCCAAATCCGCCTTGATCTGTTTGATCTGGCGGTCAAATTCCTTGGCTGCATAAACGCCCATGTCCCGGTCGAAATACGCAAAGGACTGGCCGCCATGCATATCGTTCTGGTTGCTTTGCAGAATGATTGCCGCCAAAGCGGCAGCCGTCTTGATTCCTTTGGGCGGCCGGATGTAGCCGTGGCCGTTGTTGAAGCCTTCCCGCAGAAGGCGATCCAGGGGAATCTGAAGGCAGGTGAAGGTTTTGCCATACCAGGAAAGATCATGAATGTAGAGATCCCCTTCCAAATGGGCGGCCGACTCATCAGAGGGCAGAACCCGCTTTAGATAATAGTTTTTGGATGCCGCTTCCGAAATCTGGAGCACTTTGGCCGAGGGGGAGTTGCCCACGTTGGCGTTGTCCCGGCTGGTTTCTTTGAGGATTTCGGCCACCGTGTCCATGAGCTCGGTCCGGCCTTCCCGCACCCTGCTCCGTTTCTCCCGATAAAGGATGTAGGCCTTAGCCGTTTTAGCATGGCCCTTTTCGATCAGAATTTTTTCGACCGTATCCTGAACCTCTTCAACGGTAAAGATGTGGTCGTCCGGCTGCTTCTTCAGTTCTTTGATGACATCCAGGGTAACCTCCATAGCCGTCTGGCGGTCCTCACCGCCGACCGATTGGGCAGCCTTAAAAATTGCGTTGGTGATTTTCGTTTCGTTGAATGGAACCACCCGGTCATCGCGTTTGCGAATCAATGTCAGCATGGTATTCCTCCCTCTCCTGTCCCCGGATGGGGACCGGCCCTGGCCCTGCCGGGCAGTTATTGACGATCCCCGGTATGATGGGACTCCTTCGCCGATGGTTCTTTAGTCAGCATTTCCTGGATCTCGTGCAGGAAGGTCTTGATGTCCTTGAACTCACGATATACACTGGCAAAACGGACATAGGCGACCTCGTCGATTCTTTTAAGGTGTTCCATGACTTTCTCGCCGATCAGCATGGAAGGGATCTCTTGCTGGGTGCTGCTTTGCCTTAATTCCCGTTCGATTTCGTTGACCGCTTGTTCCAGCACCTTGTAAGGCACGGGGCGTTTTTCACACGCACGCATCATACCGCTTAATATTTTCTGACCGTCGTAGCGTTGGCGGCTGCCGTCTTTTTTGACGACCCAAAGTGGCTGCTCCTCCATCCGCTCAAAGGTCGTGAAACGGCGCTGGCAGGCAATGCATTCCCGGCGGCGCCGGATCACAAGGCCGTCCTCGCTGTCCCGTGTTTCTAATACTTTGGAATCGTGGTATCCGCAGCTGGGACACTTCATAGGGTAGTCTCCTCATTTAATCATTTCAGGGTAACCGATTCTATGCGCAATCGCGCATTCAATGATATTGTATCAACTACATATGGACAAGTCAATACGCGTGTGCCCTAGATATGGTGTTTCCTCAAGGGCTTTATCCAGATGGACGGCCGTATTTTCCTCTCTCAGTCGTCATGGACACCAGCGGAAATAAATGATGCCAATCGTCTGTATTTTGTGTAATATTAAAACAAGCCAAATGAAATCAGTGATTGAAAAAAACCGTAGGAGGCTGGCTTATGAAACAGCGAATATACAATAGTCTGCTGGTGGTTATCCCTGTCTGCATTTCCCTGGGGGTCTACTGGCTGCAGCTGATGTTTTTTCATGACGGACGCAACACCCTGTTCTATTTCCTGCAGGACCTGGCTTTCGTGCCGATCAATGCCGTCATCGTCACCTTGATTCTGAATAATTTCCTCAATATCCGAGAAAAACGGCATGCTCAGAAAAAAATCAATGTAACCATCAGCACTTTCTTTATTGAGGCTGGCAACGACATCATCCGTGAGCTCCTGGAGGTGACCGCATGCCGGGAGGCCTTTTGCCGGATGATGGATTCGAAAGGTATGGGCGGGCGGGAGGTCCGGGAGTTGAAAAAGCGGATCCGGGAATGGGACCTTAAACTGGAGCTGGACCGCCATAGGCTGATGAAGCTGGCGGATATTCTGGATACGAAGCGGGCTTTTATGCTGCTGATGCTGGAAAACTCCAGTCTTGTGGAGCATGACGAATTCACGGACATGCTTTGGGCTGTGTTCCATCTGGCGGATGAGCTTCACAGCCGCAAAGGCATCGAGGAACTGCCCTCCAGCGATATTGACCACCTTTCTTTGGATGTCCGGCGGGCATACCGGGCCATGCTGCTGGAATGGGTGGATTATCTCAAATACCTGCATAGCGAATACCCCTATTTGTACTCCCTGGCCTTACGAAAAAATCCCTTTTCGGAAAGCCAGGACGTACGGGTTTTGGGGTAGCGGGGACTATGCTTCCGCTATTATAGGGCATTTGAAATTGAAATCAAAATAACTGCAAAACCTTACTGTTTTTGTTGAATTTCCTGACATATTATTTGGCTTGTTGACTAGATTTCTTTATGTTGCTATGTCCCCTTTATGCGGGCCTCGCAGAAAGGGGGGACGGGGACTTTGAAGTGCACCCCAAATGCTGGACATAGTTTAAGCAGTTCGCGCGGATTGGATTCTATATTGTACCGGGCTCAATCCATTTAGTTTGCTCTTGATCCTATGGTTGTTGTAATAATCCAGATACTCCTCAAGCTGCTCTTTGAAATCTTCCAAGGAAGCAAAGTCTTGCAGGTACAACAACTCCGATTTCAGCAAGCCAAAGAAATTCTCCATGACGCTGTTGTCCAAACAATTCCCTTTACGAGACATACTTTGCCGGACACCTTTTTGCTGCAGCTCTTTCCGGTACTTCGCCATACGATACTGCCAGCCTTGGTCAGAGTGAAGAAGGAGCCCTGTGTTGTCAGGAACCTTATCAAACGCCTTCTTCAGCATGCTCATGATCTGAGCAAACACAGGTCGTTCCGAGATGCTGTAGCTGACAAGCTCGCTGTTGTACAGGTCCAGAATGGGTGAGAGATATAATTTTTTCCCAAACAAACTGAACTCTGTCACATCTGTAACCCATTTCTCATTGGGTTTATCTGCCTTAAATTCCCGCTGCAGGAGGTTTGGTGCGATTTGTCCGACCTCACCTTTAAATGAACAATACTTTTTCATTCTCACTTTGCAGATCAGCCCTTCCTGCTTCATGAGCTTCCTGACGGTTTTATGGTTAATGGTATAGCCGCGATTGCGCAATTCCAGGGTTATCCGGCGATAGCCGTAGCGCCCCTTGTTATCCTCAAAAATCTGCCGGATTTCTTGACATTCCTTTTCATATTTTGCGGGCTTTGCCATTCGCTTCAAAATGTAATGATAGGTGCTCTTTGAAATCTTCGCAAGCTTCAGCAGGGCCATAAAATAATATTCCTGCCTTAGTTCGGCTATGGCCATTACTTTGTCTTCTTTTCGGACCTTTCCCGTTCTTGAACTAAGGCATTCAATTTTTTTAGGTATGCATTCTCCATACGCAGACGTTCGTTTTCTGCAAGCAATTCCTCTTCCCGTGTTAAGGGAACTCTTGGCTTGCCAATTTTATGCTTCTTGGGGGCCTGATCCTGACTCTTTTCCATCCCGGGGAGCCTACCTTTCTGCTTGTTGAAACCGGCGATTCCCTCCTGAAGAAGAGTCTTTTCCCATCGCTTAATGGTTGATGGATTGGCTATAGAGAAGTATTGACCGGTTTCTGCGTAATTCAGTTGTTTTTCGAACATATAACTGAGAACGGTGACTTTAAAGTCTGTTGTGTAATGCCCTTGATTAGTGAACAGTTCCTCCGGGCCGTTTTCTTTGTAACGCTGCACCCAACGATGGACCACGCTTTTGCCGATCCCATATTTCTGTGCTGCATCACGAATGGAGTTTTTCTCCTGCAAAACATACAGGATCACTTCCATTCTAACGTCTGCTTGGTATTTTGTCATAAAATATGCACCTCCAAATGTTGAACTTTTTTTCGTCCAACATTTGGGGTGCATAACACTTTTTGCGGCGGCCGCAAAAAGTCCCCGTCCCCCAAAAATTCAACGGGCTGTGCCTCAGCACAGCCCGTTTCCTTATTTCAGCAGTTCTTCAAGCAGTTGGTTGACCATGGCCGGATTGGCTTTCCCTCGGCTCATTTTCATGACCTGGCCTACCAGGGCGGTAATGGCTTTAACTTTACCACCCTTATAATCCGCCACGATTTTGGGGTTTTCAGCAATCACCTGTTCACACATGCCGCGGATCGCACCGGCATCACTGACCTGCGCCATGCCCCGCTCCCGGACGATGTCCGCCGGAGACTTGGTCTCTTCAAACATGATTTCGATGACCTTGGACCCCATGGAATTGCTAATGACGCCCTTGCTGATCAGATCAAGGAGTTCCGCCATAGCATCCGGTTGGATCGGCACTTTTTCCGGTGCCAAACCGCGCTCGTTCAGCAACCTTGTGATATCGCCCATGATGAAGTTGGAAACAGCCTTAGGCTGGGCGCCGGCGGCCACCGTGCAATCAAAAAAGTCGCTGATGAACTTGCTGACGGTCAGAAGCTGTGCATCATACATCGGCAAACCCATCACCTGGACGTAGCGTTCCCGCCGCTTGGCCGGCAATTCCGGCAGGGTCTTCCGGATCCGCTCGATGTAGCCTTCGCTGAGCACCATCGGCATAATGTCCGGTTCCGGAAAATAAAAATACTCGTCGGCGTCCTCTTTCGAACGCATCACATAATTGTAGCCAGCCTCATCATCCCAGCGCAGCGTATCCTGGCTGATTTTACCGCCGCCGAGAACGACCCTCCGCTGCCTTTGGGCCTCATACTCTACAGCCGCTGCCGCCGCACTGAAAGAATTCAGATTCTTCATTTCGGTACGCGTCCCGAAAGGCTCCCCTTCGCGATGGATCGAAAGATTGACATCGCAGCGCAACGAGCCTTCCTCCATCTTGCAATTGGAGACTTCCGTATAAAGCAGGATCTCCCGCAGGGCCTCCAGGAATGCATGGACCTGGGCACTGTTTTCAAAGTCCGGCTCCGTAACGATCTCAATCAACGGCACCCCGCAGCGATTATAGTCCACCCGGGTCTGGTCGGCGCCATGGATCAGCTTGCCAGCGTCTTCTTCAATGTGGATCCGGGTGATCCCGATCCGTTTCGGCTGGCCGCCGGCAACAATATCCACATAGCCGTTCAGGCACAGGGGCTGGTCGAATTGGGAGGTCTGAAAGGCTTTAGGCAGATCCGGATAAAAATAATGCTTGCGGTCCTGCCGCGAATAGGGATTGATTGCGCAATTCAAAGCCAGCCCGGCCTTAACGCAGTATTCCACCACTTTGCGGTTGAGCATCGGCAGCACACCAGGCATCCCGCTGCAAATAGGACACACGTGGGTGTTTTCCTCTCCGCCGAATTCCGTGGTGCAGCCGCAATAGATTTTTGACTTGGTATCCAACTCGGCATGGACCTCGAGGCCGATGACCGTCTTAAATTCATCCATCAAGCTCTGCCTCCCTTCTCAGCCGCAGCCGCTGCCCGCAGCAGAACCGCTTCGCCCAAAGTATTGGCAATGAACTGAGCGCCGATGGGCAACCCCTGCGAATCGGTGCCGCAGGGCAGGCTGAGGGCCGGCAAGCCGGCAACGTTCACGGAAACCGTGCACACGTCCATGGCGTAGATTTCCAGAGGGTTGGCATGCTTCTGCCCCAGAGTCCAAGCCGTTACCGGCGACGTAGGCGTCAGCAGCACATCATATTGATGGAAAACCTTTCGGAAGTCCTCCATGATCAGGGTTCGCGCCTGCTGGGCTCTTTTATAGTAGGCATCGAAGTAGCCTGCGCTGAGGGTATAGGTTCCCAGAAGGATCCGGCGCTTGACTTCGTCGCCGAAACCTTCGCTTCGCGTCTTTTCGATCATTTCGGCAAGATTGGCGTACGCCTGGGTCCGATAGCCGTATTTGACGCCGTCGTACCGGCCAAGGTTGCTGCAGGCTTCCGCAGAGGAAATCACATAATAGGCACTAAGGGCATATTCTGTTCGCGGCAGAGAGCAGGTTTCCACAATCGCCCCCTGGGCTTCCAGAAGCCCGGCCATCCTTTCCACCGCCATCCGCACCTCTTCGGATATCCCCTCGCCCATGTACTCCTTAGGGATCCCGATCCGAAGCCCTGCGGCGCCGTCCTTCAGTGCGTCCAGATAATCCGGCAGCGGGTTCACCAGAGAAGACCCGTCGTAAAGATCTTTGCCGGCAATGGCGTTCAGCACCAGGGCACAGTCTTGGGCATCCTTGGTGATGGGCCCGATCTGGTCCAGGGACGAGGCAAACGCCACGACCCCGTACCGGGAAATACGGCCATAGGTCGGCTTCATCCCCATCACACCGCACATGGCGGCGGGCTGACGAACTGAGCCGCCGGTGTCAGAGCCCAGGGTAAAGTAGGCCAGGTTCTCCGCGACGGCCGCCGCACTGCCGCCGGATGAGCCGCCGGCGATCCGCTGCGGATCCCGTGGATTCCTCACGGGGCCGAAATAAGAATTTTCGCTGGTGCTGCCCATGGCGAATTCATCCATATTCAGCTTGCCTAAAAGGACGCAGCCGGCCTCACTGAGGCGACGGGCCACGGTGGCGCTATAAGGCGGCACAAATTCCGCCAGCATGCGGGAGGCGCAGGTGGTTCTCAGACCCTGCGTTGAAATGTTGTCTTTCAAAGCCATAGGAATGCCGTCCAGGGGTCCCCGGGCTTCTCCTTTTTGCCTGCGGGCATCTGCGGCGGCGGCTTCCTCCAGAGCTTTGGGATTTACCGTAATAAACGCATTGTTTTGACTGGCGGCGATCCGATCCAGCATCAGCTGCGTCAGCTGAACGGAAGAAACCGTTCCCTCAGCCAAGCGGCACGAAGCATCATGGGCTGTTAAGGCAGCCAGCTCCTCCGCGGCCGAAATCGATTGATTCATTGCCTTCCCTCCCTACTCAACGACTTTGGGCACCAGAAAACAGGCAGCATCCCGTTCCGGTGCGTTTTGCAGTATTTTTTCCCGGTCATAGGAAGGCTTCAGTTCATCGTCGCGCAGGACATTCTGTACCGCCACCGCATGGGTCGTTGGTTTTACGCCTTCAATATCCAGTTCGCTCAGCTTGTCGGCAAAGCCTACGATTTTCTCCATTTCATCAGCCAGCCTGAACATTTCCGTCTCACTGAGCTGCAGCTTTGCCAAATGCGCAATATGCTGCACTGTCTCAATTGTTATCGTCATGGCCTCTCCTTTTTTTGAACAGTTTATAAGATTCTTTTGATTCGTTCCATCGCCTCGATGGTGTTTTCACGGGTGTTGAAGGCGGTCAGCCGGCAGAAGCCTTCTCCGTTTTTACCGAAGCCTGCGCCGGGGGTCACCACCAGGTTCGCCTCTTTCAGCAATAAGTCAAAGAAGGACCAGCTGTCCATCTGGTTGGGGCATTTCAGCCAAAGATACGGGGAATTGGCTCCTCCGACGTAGGGGATCTTCAGCGTGTCCAGCGCCTCCATCATAACCGCCGCATTGCCAAGATAATAGTCGATGTTCGCCTTGACCTGACGCATGCCTTCCGGCTGAAAGACCGCTTCCGCTGCCCGCTGGGAGATGTAGGAAACCCCGTTGAACTTGGTGGTCTGCCGGCGGGTCCACATCCGGTTGAGATCCGCCCCATCGGCGTTCAAGGTGCGGGGAACGATGGTATAGCCGCAGCGTACGCCGGTGAAGCCGGCCGTTTTGGAGAAAGAACAAAATTCAATGGCGCATTCTTTGGCTCCGGGAATTTCATAAATGCTGCGCGGCAGCTGGGGGTCACGGATAAAGGCTTCATAAGCCGCATCGAACAAAATCAGAGCGCCCTTTTCCCGGGCGTAATCCACCCACTGCTTGAGCTGATCCCTGGTAAATACGGCGCCGGTGGGATTGTTGGGGGAACAGAGATAGATCACATCCGCTTGAACGGCAGGGTCCGGCTGCGGTAAAAATCCGTTTTCTTCGGTCGCATTCATGAATTCGATCGCACGGCCTGCCATCACATTGGTATCCACATAAACCGGATAGACCGGATCCGGAACCAGGACCCGATTGTCCAGATCCATCAAATCCAGAATATTGCCAAGGTCACTTTTTGCGCCGTCACTGATAAAGATTTCTATTTCATCCAAATCGATCTTTCTTTGGGCATAGTAGTCATGAATCGCCATCTGCAAAAAGCTGTAGCCTTGTTCAGGCCCATATCCCCGGAAGGTGCGGATGTCCCCCATTTCCGAAACCGCGTTATGCATTGCGGAAATGACGGCGTCACAAAGAGGCATGGTCACGTCCCCGATCCCCATACGAATGATTTTCGCTTCGGGATGCAGGTTTTGGTGATCCCTGACTTTTTGTGCAATTTTGGAAAAGAGATAACTGCCTTCGAGTTTTTCGTAGTTGTGATTTGCTTTCATATCGCTTATCCTCTCTTATCCGAATTTTGGTCAATGGACTGCTATTCGACGGTGACGCTTTTGGCAAGATTTCTCGGCTTGTCGATGTCGCATCCTTTTTGCAGCGCCATATAATAGGCGAACAGCTGCATCGGGATGATGGCCAGCAGGGGTGCCATGGTATCCGGGGCCTCAGGGATTTCCAGGATCGCCACGGATTCAGAGAGCATTTGAGGCGGATTGGCGGCCACGGCGATCACTTTGGCCCCCCGCACCCGGACTTCCTCGATGTTGCTGATCAGCTTGCCCAGGACTTTGTGCTGTGTGGCCATGGCCACCACCAAGGTCCCTTCTTCAATGAGTGCAATGGTTCCGTGCTTCAATTCCCCTGCAGCATAGGATTCCGAATGGATGTAAGACACTTCCTTGAGCTTCAGGGCAGCCTCCATGGCCAGGTAATAATCCAGCAGGCGACCGATGAAGAACACACTTTTGCAATTGCTGCTCTGACTGGCGAAATACTGGATCTTTTCTTTCGCCTGGATCACCGCATCCGCTTTTTCCGGCAGCCGGGCAAGGGCTTGCAGTGCCTCTTTCATCTGTTCGTCGCTGAGATAGCCCCGCTGGTGGGCTGTGTCCAGCGCGATCAATTCAAAAAGCAGAAGCTGGGCGACATAGGCTTTGGTGGAGGCAACGGCGATTTCCGGGCCCGCCAGGGTATACATCACCGTATCCGCCTCCCGGGCAATGGTGCTGCCGATCACATTGCAGAGCGCCACCACCCGATTGCCGTTGGCTTTGGCAAGCCGCATGGCGGCGATGGTATCGGCGGTTTCACCGGACTGGCTGATCACAATAAAGGCTTCGTCCTTGTCGATCAACGGCTCCCGGTAACGGTATTCGCTGGCTACGTCCGCGGTGGTTCTGATCTTTGCCAGATTTTCCAGCAAGCTCTTGCCCACCAGACCTGCATGGTAGGCGGTCCCGCAGCCCAGGAGCGTGACCTTGGTCAGCGCCTTAGCTTGTTCCGGCGAAAAGGGCATGGTTTCCCGCCGGATTTCCATCGTTTCCATATTCACGTAATGGTTCAGGGTATCCTGGATCACTTTGGGCTGCTGATGGATCTCCTTGAGCATGAAGTGGGCATAGCCATCCTTTTCGGCAGCCTCCATGTCCCAGTCGATGTGGGTGCTTTCCTTGCGGAGTTCATTGCCCATTTCATCATAAAACCGGATGGTGTCCCGGGATAGCACAGCGATATCATAATCATCCATGAAATAAATGTCTCGTGTATATTCCAAAATGGCTGGAATATCGCTGGCAATGAAGCTGCCGGTTTCTCCCTGCCCCACGATCAGAGGATTGCCCTTGCGGGTGCAATATAACTTATCCGGGCATGCCGCATCCAGGACGCCCAAGGCAAAAGACCCTTCCAGCATAGGCAGCACCCGGTAAAGGGTGGTCAGCATATCGCCGTCATAGTAAAAGCCCAAAAGCTGGGCAATGACCTCGGTATCGGTCTGCGAAGCAAAACGGATCCCTTTTTGTTCCAGGCTTTTCCGCAGCGAAAAGTAGTTTTCGATGATGCCGTTGTGGACGATGGCGATCCGGCCGTGGATATCCACATGCGGGTGGGCGTTAATGAAGGAAGGCTCGCCATGGGTCGCCCAGCGGGTATGGCCGATGCCGGTGAAACCCTTCAGGGGATTCACCCCAATCTCTTCTTGCAAGTTGGCAAGGCGGCCTTTGGCCTTGCGCAGGCTGATGCCGCCGTCTTCGATCACTGCCACACCGGCAGAATCATAACCGCGGTATTCCAGTCGTTCTAATCCTTTCAACAGCAGGGCGATACAATCCTCCCGGCCAACGTAACCGACGATGCCGCACATCTGATTTCCCTCCCTATTCGTTTACTGGTCGATTTCCTGATAAATTCTGGCAGGACGTCGCTTATGGGCGGTCCGTGCATGGGCTTCCTTGTACTTCGCAATGTCCTGAGCCTCTCCGGCGCCGGTCAACAGGAATTGATCCAGCGCCCGGTAGGTGATGCCCATCTCCTTCTCATCGGTCTGGCCTTCAAAGAGTCCGGCCGACGGTGCTTTCACAATGATCTGTTCCGGCGCGCCAAGGTACCGCAAAAATTCGAAAATCTCTGTGACGGTCAAGTCCGCAATAGGATTGAGATCGTAAGCGCCGTCCCCCCACTTGGTAAAGTAGCCCATGTAGGCTTCACTGCGGTTCCCGGTGCCGGCCACCAGACAGCCCCGGCTCTGGGCGATGGCATACAGCGTTGTCATGCGAAGACGGGGTGCGATGTTGGCCACAGCGGCCGAAGTCACCAGCTGATCCTTTGTTCCGGCTTCCAGGGCCTCCAGCATCGCCGATTTCACCCCGGTCAGATCCACGGTCAAGCTCTGGATATCGTATTGCCGTGCAACCGCCAGGGCATCCTGCAGATCCTCATTGTAATTGCGCTGACTTTGGCAGGGCATAATGACCCCGGTCACCTGGCTGCTGGCTTTCCGGCAGAGGATGCCTACCAAGGCGCTGTCCTTGCCGCCGCTGTTGCCGTACACGATGCCTTTGGCGCCGGATTCCTTAAGGATCCCCTGGATAAAAGAAATTCTTGCTTCCAGTTCTTCTTTGTAATTTCTCATAGAACATCTCTCCGTTGCTGACGAAGGGCGGCCGCTACAAACTCCCTGAACAGCGGGTGCGCCCGGTTCGGTCTGCTCTTGAATTCAGGGTGATATTGCACACCAATGTAAAAGTCATTGGCAGGGATTTCCACAGCTTCCACCAGCCGCCGGTCCGGAGACAGGCCTGAGATCCGCATACCCGCCGCTTCAAAGCGAGGGCCGTTGGTGCTGGCAAACTCATATCGGTGACGATGGCGCTCGCTGATTTCAGCTTGGTTGTAAACCTTTTCCATAAGGGAGCCAGGGGTGATCCGGCACGGGTAAGCCCCCAAACGAAGCGTCCCGCCCATCTGCAGTTGTCCGAGCTGGTCCGGCATCAAGTCGATGACCGGATGGCCGCAATGGGGCTTGAATTCGGTGGAATCCGCATCCTCCAGGTGCAAGGCATGGCGGGCGAATTCAATCACCGCGATCTGCATCCCCAGGCATAATCCCAAATAAGGAATCTTGTGGATCCTGGCAAAATGCGCCGCCGTGATCATCCCTTCGATCCCGCGATGGCCGAAGCCTCCTGGAACCAGGATACCGGAGCAGCCGGCCAGGACCGTCCCCACGTTCTCGTCGGTAAGCGACTCGGAATCCACCCAGAAAATCTCCACCTTGGCGCTGTTTTCCCCGCCGGCATGGGCCAGGGCTTCCACCACGGAAAGATACGCATCATGGAGCTGAATGTATTTCCCGACCAAAGCGATCCGGACCTTCTGGTCCGCCTTTTCGATCCGGCTCAGCATGGCCCGCCATTCAGACAAATCACTGGGTTCGCAGGGCAAATCCAGCTTTCGGCATACCTGTTTGGCCAACCCGTTTTCTTCCAGCATCAACGGCGCCTGATAGAGAATCGGCAAGGTCCGGTTCTCTATCACACACTCTCGGGAAACGTTGCACATGGAGGCGATTTTTGAAAGCGTATGCTCACTCAGCGGCTCGTCGCAGCGAGCCACCAGGATGTCCGGCATGATGCCGGCTTTCTGCAGCTCCTTGACCGAATGCTGGGTGGGTTTGGATTTGTGCTCTCCGGCGCTCTTGAGAAAGGGAACCAGCGTCACATGGATGAAAACGCAGTGGCTGCGGCCCACCTCCTGGGATACCTGGCGGATGGCTTCCAGAAAAGGCTGGCTTTCGATGTCGCCCGCCGTGCCGCCCACCTCAGTGATCACCACATCGGCACCGCTTTTCATGCCGACTGAATAAATAAAACTTTTGATTTCATCGGTGATGTGGGGGATGACCTGGACGGTCTGCCCCCGGAAAAGGCCTTGTCTTTCCTTTTCCAGGACGTTCCAGTACACCTTGCCGGTGGTCAGATTGGAATATTTGTTCAGGTCTTCGTCAATAAAACGTTCGTAATGACCTAAGTCCAGGTCTGTTTCTGCGCCGTCCTCGGTGACAAACACCTCGCCGTGCTGGTAAGGGCTCATGGTTCCGGGATCCACGTTGATATAGGGGTCCAGCTTCTGCGCAGCGACCCGAAGACCCCCGGCTTTCAGCAAACGTCCCAGGGATGCCGCGGTAATGCCTTTCCCAAGCCCTGATACGACACCGCCGGTCACAAAAACATATTTCGTCATATCTCGACTGCCCCCTCGAATATCTTTTTCGCTTCCCCGGTCATATAGACATGGCCTTCCGAAGTATAGCGAATGACCAGGCTTCCGCCCTTCAGCTTGACGGTGATGTCATCATCCCGGTCGCAATGACCGTTGAGGACTGCGGCCACCACTGCAGCACAGGCGCCGGTGCCGCAGGCCCAGGTTTCGCCGCTGCCCCGCTCCCAGACCCGCATCCTCAAGGTATTCCGGTCCTGGACCCGCACAAACTCCGTATTGACCCGCTCCGGAAAGAGGGGGGAATGCTCAAAAACCGGCCCCACTTTATCAATATCCAGCTCATCCAGATTTTCATAGAACACGACGCAATGGGGGTTGCTCATGGAGACGCAGGTAATGTCGTAATGGTTCCCGTCGATCAGCACGGTCTGGCTGACCACCTGCTGGCCTTCCAGCAGCACCGGGATCCTGGAAGGCTCCAGTTCCGGCTTGCCCATGTCTACCCGCACCGAGCAAACCTTGCCGTCCTGGAAATAAAGCTTCAGGCGGCGGATCCCTCCCAAGGTCTCAATGTCCATTTCGTCCTTGACCAGGATCCCATTGTCATATAAATATTTTCCCACATTGCGGAGGGCGTTTCCAGCCATGACGCCTTCACTGCCGTCCATGTTGAACATCCTCATCCGGGCGTCGGCCACAAGGGAAGGCAGGATCAGCACCAGTCCATCACCCCCGATGCCGTAATGCCGGTCTGACAAGGAGACGCTCAGGGATTCGGGGCTGATCAGGTCCTCGCTGAGACAATTGAAATAAATGCTGTCATTGCCGCAGCCCTGCATTTTTGTGAAATGCAGTTTCAGACGCTGGGTCCGCATATGGTTGATATCCACCAGCTCCGTATTCTTCTGGGAATACCGGCTCATCAGACTGTTGGCCAAGGCGTTGGCGGTATCGATAGAGGTCAGGCAGGGAATGGATCGCTCCACGGTTTTCCGACGGATCTTCACACTATCCCGGGTCGGAATGCGCCCTTTGGTGGAAGTGGAAATGACATAATCGACTTTGCCGCTTTCGATCAGGGTCAGGACATTGTCGGCGGCTTCATGGATTTTATGGACCGCCGTCACCTGCATGCCGGCCCGCCGGATGACCGCGGCGGTGCCTTGGGTGCCATACAGCCGGAAGCCCATTTCGTAAAATTTCTTGGCCACCTCGGCAATCTCCGAGTGGTCGGATTCTTTGACGGAGAAGAGGACCCCGCCCTGCTTCTTCATACTGTAACCCGCGGCCACCAGACCTTTGTACAAGGCTTCCTCGATGGTTTTTCCGATGCCCAGCACTTCGCCGGTGGATTTCATCTCCGGCCCCAGCTGAATGTCCACATCCACCAGCTTTTCAAAGGAGAAGACCGGGACCTTCACCGCCACATAGGGCATGGTCTGGTACAGGCCCGTGCCATAACCCATATCCTTCAGCTTTTCGCCCAGCATGGCCCGGGTCGCCAGGTCCACCATGGGAACCCCGGTCACCTTGCTGATGTAGGGGATGGTCCGGGAAGAACGGGGATTCACCTCGATGACATAGATTTGGTTGGCGTACACCACGTACTGGATGTTAATGAGGCCGTGGGTATTCAGGGCGAGGGCCAGCTTGCGGGTGCAGTCCAGGATCTTTTCGATGAGGTCTCCGCCCAGGTTCCAGGCTGGATAGACGGCGATGGAGTCGCCGGAGTGCACACCCGCCCGTTCAACATGCTCCATGATGCCGGGGATCAGAATCTCCTCGCCGTCGCAGATGGCATCCACCTCGATCTCCGTTCCCATCATGTATTTATCGATCAGAACCGGATTCTCAATATTATGGGCCAGAATAATGGCCATGTATTCCCGGATATCCTCTTCGCAGAAAGCAATGATCATGTTCTGGCCGCCCAGGACGTAGGAAGGCCGCATCAGGACCGGGTAGCCCAGTTCTTGTGCCGCCTGCAGAGCCTGGGTCTCTGTAGTCACGCTGCTCCCTTTGGGGCGCTTCAGCTCGAGTCTTTCCAGGAGCGCATCAAAACGCTCCCGGTCTTCTGCCCGGTCGATGCTGTCTCCGGAGGTTCCCAGGATGCGGACGCCGGCTTTTTCCAGATGTTTGGTCAGTTTGATGGCCGTCTGTCCTCCAAAAGCCACCACGACGCCATAAGGCTGCTCCGTATGGATCACGCTCATCACGTCTTCCGGCGTCAGGGGCTCGAAATACAGCCGGTCCGCCGTATCGAAGTCCGTGGAGACCGTTTCGGGATTGTTGTTGACAATGACCACCTCGAAGCCGGCTTTCTGCAGCGTCCAGACGCAGTGGACCGAGGCATAGTCAAACTCGATCCCCTGTCCGATCCGGATCGGGCCCGAGCCGAAGACGATCACCCGCTGCTTGCCGGTGTTCCGTTGATGGATGAACTGAATGGCCTCATTGGCGCCGTCGCAGGTGCCGTCCGGACCGGGATTCTCGTAGGTCCCGTAAAAGTAGGGCGTTTGGGCCGCAAATTCGGCGGCGCAGGTGTCGACCATTTTATAAGCGGCATGAAAAGGCTGCCGGATGGCCAGCCCGGACAATCGCCGGATAATCCCATCCGGGAAACCCAGCTTCTTGGCCTGGATATAAAGGCTCTGGTCAAGAAAACCACTGTCCGGATCGCCGGCGGCACTCAGCCCTGCCAGAAGGGCGTGATGGCCGTTCTCGGAGGCAGCCACCGCCAGTTTTTGCTCCATCTGAACCAATCGGAGAAGCTTCGCCAAGAACCAAAGGTCGATCTGGGTGATCTGATGGATCGCCTCACAGGAGATGCCGCGATGCAAGGCTTCGAACACCATAAAAAGCCGCTGGTCATCGCATTGGTGCAGCCGTTCCCAGATTTCTTCCTTGGGCAGATCATGCAGCTTCGGCAGGCGCAGGCTTTCCAGGGAAAGTTCGGCGCCGCGGACGGCTTTCATGATGGCCTCTTCGAAGGAAGTGCCAATGGCCATCACCTCGCCGGTGGCCTTCATTTGAGTGCCCAGTGTGCGTTTGGCGTATACAAATTTATCGAAAGGCCATTTGGGCAGCTTCACCACCACATAATCCAGAGCCGGTTCAAAGCAGGCGCAGGTTTTTCCGGTGATGGTGTTGAGGATTTCATCCAAGGTATAGCCGATGGCGATTTTTGCCGCCACTTTGGCGATGGGATAGCCCGTGGCCTTGGAGGCAAGCGCTGAAGACCGGGACACCCGGGGATTGACCTCGATCACGGCATATTCAAAGCTGTGCGGATTCAAGGCGAACTGGCAGTTGCAGCCCCCACGGATATCCAGGGCGGTTATAATGTCCAAAGCCGCACTGCGCAGCATTTGGTATTCTTTGTCGGATAAAGTCACCGCCGGGGCGATGACGATGCTGTCGCCCGTATGGACGCCCACCGGGTCGAAGTTTTCCATGGAACACACGGTGATGACATTGCCGGCGCCGTCGCGCATCACTTCGAATTCGATCTCTTTCCAGCCGCTGATGCATTTCTCCACCAGGATCTGGGTGATGGGCGAAAGCCGCAGGCCATTTTCGGCGATTTCCTTGAGCATTTCCTCCGTCTGGGCGATGCCGCCGCCGGTACCGCCCAAGGTAAAGGCCGGACGAACGATGACCGGATAGCTAACCTCTTGGGCAAAGGCCAGAGCGTCCGACACGGTGGTCACGACTTTGGAGGGAATGACCGGCTGACAGATGGATTCCATGGTATCCTTGAACATCTGGCGGTCCTCCGCCTTATCGATGGTCACCGGGTCCACCCCGAGAAGCTTCACGCCGTGCTGCTCCAGGAAACCTTTCTTGGCCAGCTGCATGGCCAGGGTCAAACCGGTCTGTCCGCCCAGCGTGGCCAGCATGCTGTCCGGTTTTTCTTTTTCAATGATTCGTTCCAGGGTCTCAATGGTCAGGGGTTCGATATAAATCTCGTCTGCCATGGCCCGGTCGGTCATAATGGTGGCCGGATTGGAGTTGACCAGTACCACCTCCAGGCCCTCTTCCTTCAGCGCCCGGCAGGCCTGGGTCCCTGCATAGTCAAACTCGGCGGCCTGGCCGATGACGATAGGCCCTGAACCGATCATCAGAACTTTTTTGATCTCTGGATTCAAAGCCATTTTATTTCGCTCCTTCCATCAAGGCAATAAACCGGTCGAACAGGAATCGGGTATCCAAAGGCCCTCCGCAGGCCTCGGGATGGAATTGCACCGAAAAGGCCGGTTGATGGTTGTATTCGATCCCTTCGCAGGTGCCGTCGTTGGCGTTGATAAAGCTCAGCCTTGCAGAAGGCGGCAAGGTTTCATTCTTGACCGCATAGCCGTGGTTCTGGCTGGTAATGTAGACTCGGCCGGTGGCCAGCTCCTTGGCCGGCTGATTGGCGCCCCGGTGTCCGTATTTCAGCTTCTCGGTTTTGGCCCCCTGGGAAAGGGCGAGAAGCTGATGTCCGAGGCAGATGCCGAACATTGGGATCCCGGCTTCACAGCAAGCGGCGATTTCCCGGATGGCCGAGACGTTCTCTGCCGGGTCCCCCGGTCCGTTGGACAGCATGATCCCGTCCGGATGCAGATCAATGATTTCCGCGGCAGGGGTCAAGGCCGGCACGGTGATCACACGGCAGCCCCGCTTTTGCAGTTCCCGCCGGATGTTGTCCTTCGCGCCAAAATCCCATAAAACCACCCGATGCTTTTCATCCCGGCCGGGCGTTATATCCACTTCCCCGCAGCTGACCGATTCCACCGCGTCGACGATCCGGAAGCTGCGGAGTTCTTCAAGCTCAGCCGGCAAGATGGGCTCACTGCTGATTTTCGCGTTCATCACACCGTATTCCCGGATGATCTTGGTCAATTCACGGGTATCGAGGTCCCATAAACCAATAATCCCCTTTTCTCTTAAAAAGGTGTCAAGATCCCCTTCACATCGAAAGTTGGAGGGGTCCTGGCACCATTCACGGACAACATAAGCTTTTAATCTTGGTTTGCTGCTTTCAAAGTCAGAAGGGATCACACCGTAATTACCGATCAGAGGAAACGTCTGCACGACGATCTGTCCGTAATAACTGGGGTCCGTCAAGGTTTCCAGATAGCCGGTCATCGCCGTGGTAAATACAATTTCCCCGACGGTCTCGCCATCCGCGCCAAAGCGTTTTCCTGCAAATACTTTGCCATTTGCCAGCGTCAGATATGCCCGCTGCTCCATCAATTAATCCCCTCCATAATCATTGCGTCAAAACAGACCTTTTATTGCCGATCTCCGGTGTCGGTTCAGCAGGTCTCAAATTGGTCTTTGGTATGATTGCCCACTTCCATAGGGTAAGCTCCGGTAAAACAGCCTGTGCAGAAATCCACCTGACAGCCGCTGCAGGCTTCCTTCAGTCCTTCCACGCTGATAAAACCCAGGCTGTCCGCGCCGATCCGCTTGGTCAGCTCCTGAACGGTGATCTGATTGGCAATCAGATTGGCCTCGTCGTCGATGTCCGTGCCGAAATGACAGGTATGCCTGAAGGGGGGGGAAGAGACTCTCATGTGGACCTCTGCCACCCCTGCCTGTCTTAAACTCTTGATGATCCGGGCGCTGGTCGTGCCCCGGACGATGGAATCATCCACCAAGACGACTCGTTTGCCTTTGATGTTGGCCTTCAGCGGGTTCAGCTTCAGCCGGACCGCGGCTTCGCGCTGGGTCTGGGACGGGAAGATAAAGCTTCTCCCGATATAACGGTTTTTCACAAAGCCGGAAACGCAAGGGATGCCGCTGGCCGCCGCATAACCCAGGGCAGCCTCCAGACCGCTGTCCGGCACACCGCAAACCACGTCCGCTTCCACCGGATACTCGCGGGCCAGGACCTTGCCGGCCTGAAAACGGGCCTGGTAGACGCTGACGCCGTCGATGATGGAGTCCGGACGCGCAAAATAGACATATTCAAAAATGCACAGACCCTGCTTCTTTTCCTTCAAGACCATGCTGCTGGACAGCTGGCCTCCATCGATGACCACCATTTCGCCGGGAACCACATCCCGGAGGAAATCGAAGCCGGCACTGTCCAGGGCGCAGCTTTCAGAGGCAACTGCCAAGCCATGCGCACTGCGGCCCAGGCACAGAGGCCGGAAGCCCCAGCCGTCCCGCAGGGCGATGATTTTATTCTGATTGGAAAGAATGACCAGCGAAAACGCGCCGCGCAGCCTGCGGGCCGCTTTGACCACCGCTTCCTCGATATTCTCACTGCGCAGGGCCTCATAAGCGATCAGTGTGGCGATCACCTCGCTGTCGTTGGTGGCTGTGAAATCACAACCGCGGCTTTCCAGCCGCTCTTTGATCTCTGCCCCATTGACGATGTTGCCGTTATGGGCAACGGCGATCCTGCCCTTCAGATATTCTTTGACGATGGGCTGCGTGTTTTCCAGGCAGTTGCCGCCGGTGGTGGAATAACGGACGTGTCCGATGGCCAGGTTGGCGGGCGGCAATTGGCTCAGCCTTTCACCGCTGAACACTTCGCTGGTCAGCCCCACGTCTTTGATGCAGCGGATCGAGTTGTTGTAAAGAACGGCGATGCCCGCCCCTTCCTGACCGCGATGCTGCAAAGCCAGGAGGCCGTTGTAGGTCAAGCCTGCCGCCTCTTTGGCTGCCATCGAGACGCCGAAAACACCGCATTCTTCTCCCAACTTTCCGGAAATCGCCGATTCGGAGGCCGTTGCTGCCCGGTTCATCCATTTTTCTACCATATTCCGCTCTCTTTCATCGATTGTTTTCGCTTTCATAGGTCCGGAGGATCCCTTGGGCCACCTCCCGTTTGCTGGTGCGCAGGTCCATGGCCTGCCGTTCAATGTATTTGTGCGCCTGGGCCTCGGTCATGTCGAGGTATTGGATCAGCACGCATTTCGCGCGGTCCACCAAGCGGATATCCTGGATCTTTTGCTGAAGCTGCGAATTTTCCTTTTGCAGACCCATCAGCCTCCGGTGATAGGCCTTGACCAGTTGGAGGACTTGGCCAAACAATGCGCGGCTGACCGGTTTGGTCATCTGGAAAATCCCGCAATCCTCGGCCCATGGACCGGCGAAATCCGCCGGTTCCGGTTTGGTCAGAAAAATCACACCGGAGACGGTGTCCACCGCAGCCTGGATGGCCAGTTCCTTGCCGGTTTCATCGGAAAGCGGTGCGTTGATGATGATCAGTTCAAAAAATTCTTCCTTCAGGCGTCTTCTTGCCTGGGCAGCGCTGTCTGCAACGGTCAGCTGCCGGGCAGCACGGTCCTGAAGAAGATCTGTCAGGATTTCTCCGCCCTTGGCTGAGCTGGAGACGATCAGGACCCGATCCATGCAAGCACGCCCTCCTCCTTCAGAACCTCCGAATGGAATCGCGGTCCCCCGCAACCCCATAATAGTATATTATACACTGACATGCGAACCGGTAAAAGCCACCTGGATGGATTTTTTCAAAGGGGCCGGACAGAATAACGGCCGGACCCGCTAATCCATGACGATATACTGGTCCCGCTCCGCGCCTACGGAAACGTACTTGATTTTACAGCCTACCTTTTCCTCCAGGAAGCGGACGTATGCCAAGGCTGCGGCCGGCAGATCCGCGGCCCTTCGACAAGCGCTGATGTCACAGCCCCATCCTTCCACCGTCTCAAAGACCGGTTTCGCTGTTTCCAGAGGCGCCCCCACAGGGAACTCCGTGGTCTGTTTCCCGTCCACTTCATAAGCCGTGCAGACCTCGAGCGTCTTGAAAACCGAAAGGACATCCAGCTTGGTCAATGCCAGGATATCCGCGCCCTGCATACGGACACCATATCGGGAAGCCACCACATCGAACGGGCCGACCCGACGGGGGCGTCCGGTGGCGGCGCCGTATTCCGCGCCGGCTTCCCGCAGGGTTTCTGCTGACTTGCCAAAATATTCGCAGGTAAAGGGGCCTTCGCCCACGCAGCTGGAATAGGCCTTCATGATCCCGATGGTGTTGGTGAGCTTGTGGTTGGGGATACCCGATCCGATGGGTGCATAAGCCGCGATGGTGGAGGAAGAGGTCGTATAGGGATAGATCCCGAAATCGATGTCCCGGAGGGCGCCCAGCTGCGCCTCAAACATGATGCGTTTGTTGTCCTGGACGGCTTTGTCCAGATAGATGCCAACATCACAGACAAAGGGTTTCAGCACATCCCCGAATTTCCCGACCCATTCCCAGATATCATCAAATTCGATGGGTTTGCTGTGATAGACCCCTTGCAGGGTCAGGTTTTTCCAGGCAACCAGATCCCGCAGCCGTTTTTTCAGAGCTTCCGGATACCGCAGCTCCCCCATGGGCACGCCTTTTTTCAAATATTTATCAGCATAGACCGGCGCGATGCCGCGGCGGGTGGAGCCGTATTTCATATCACCCAGCCGTTCTTCTTCCAAAATATCCTGCATTTTATGGTACGGCAGGCAAATGATAGCCCGGTCACTGATTTTGAGGTTCTCCGGGGTGATCTTGACCCCTGCGGAGGTCAGCTTCTGGATTTCTCCGCAAAGATGCTCCAGATCCACCACCATGCCGTTGCCCATAACATTGACGATTTCCGGGCGCAGAATCCCGGAAGGCAGAAGATTCAGGATGAACTTGCCCAAATCATTGATCACCGTATGTCCCGCATTGTTTCCTCCCTGATAGCGAACGACGATATCATAATCCTCGGAAAGCAGGTCAACCATACGGCCCTTGCCTTCATCACCCCAGTTGATTCCCGCGATTGCTGTTAACATAATGTTTCCTCCTATTCGTCAGATGTTGCATATCTATTAATAACGTTCTTGGAATCGGACAGGACGCCATAGCATGACAGCCTGTCCGGAATAAACAGGTCCTTATTAAGGATATAACAGTTCAGAGCGTTCTTCAATAGAATATATCTCTGGGAAAACCCATAGGAAAAGCGTCCATCCGGAACCGCCAGCCAAACAGCCTCCCGTCGATGAACGCCCTTGTTCGGTAATAAGAATACTCTTTCCTTATAAGACTGTCAATCGTTCTCCCTCTTGCCGTTTATGTATACATATTCAAGACCCGCAAACGATCCTAAAAAGCAATTGACAAGGACCTTCTCCAGCCGTATAATATCAACATATTCAGCAAAGGCGCTGCGGACGTTGGTCCTCAGCGCTTTTTTTCATTTGACAGGAGGCAAGACGATGAGTAGAATATCTGAACTCTTTGGCAGCGCCGTCTTCAACGACGACGTGATGAGAGACCGGCTCCCCAGCAACATTTATAAATCTTTGCGCCGCACCATGTACAAGGGTACCGTTCTGGAGCCCGAAGTGGCGGATGTGGTTGCCAACGCCATGAAAGACTGGGCCATCCAGAAAGGCGCCAGCCATTATACCCACTGGTTCCAGCCGATGACCGGCATCACCGCGGAGAAACATGACAGCTTCATCTCCCCCACCGCCGATGGCAAAGTGATCATGGATTTTTCCGGCAAGGAACTGGTCAAGGGAGAGCCGGACGCTTCGAGCTTTCCTTCCGGCGGCCTGAGGGCCACCTTTGAAGCCAGAGGCTATACCGCTTGGGACCCCACTTCCTTCGCCTTCATCAAAGACGATACCCTTTGCATTCCCACCGCCTTCTGTTCCTACAGCGGCGAGGTTCTTGACAAAAAAACCCCGCTGCTTCGTTCCATGGAAGCCTTGAATATCCAGGCCGTCCGCATTCTTCATCTCTTCGGCAAAACCGATATCCATCGCGTCATCACCACCGTCGGGCCGGAGCAGGAATATTTCCTGGTGGATCATGATTTATATTTGAAACGCAAAGACCTGAAATTCTGCGGCCGGACGCTTCTTGGGGCCAAACCCCCCAAGGGCCAGGAGATGGAAGACCACTATTTCGGCTCCCTTCGTCCTCGTGTGTCCGCCTTCATGAAAGATCTGGATGAGGAGCTTTGGAAGCTGGGGATCCTGGCAAAAACCGAGCACAACGAAGTGGCTCCAGCCCAGCATGAGCTGGCTCCCATCTTTACCACCACCAACATCGCCACAGACCACAATCAGCTGACCATGGAGATGATGAAAAAGGTTGCGCTCCGTCACAACCTGGCCTGCCTGCTCCATGAAAAGCCCTTCGCAGGCGTCAACGGCAGCGGCAAGCACAACAACTGGTCCATGACCACCGACCGGGGCGGCAACCTGCTGGAACCCGGCGATTCACCTCAGGACAACGTTCAGTTCCTGCTTTTCCTGGCTGCCATCATCAAAGCCGTGGATGAATACCAGGATCTCCTGCGCATCTCCGTGGCCAGCGCCGCCAATGACCATCGTCTTGGGGCCAATGAAGCGCCGCCGGCCATTGTTTCGATCTTCCTGGGCGATGAGCTGACCGCGGTGGTGGATGCCCTCGCCAGCGGTGACATCTACGTTTCCAAAGACAAGGTCCACATGGATTCCGGCGTCAGAACCCTGGCCCGTTTCCCGAAGGACACCACCGACCGCAATCGCACCTCTCCCTTTGCCTTCACCGGCAACAAATTCGAATTCCGTATGCTGGGTTCCGCCTTTTCCATCTCCGGTCCCAACATCATCCTCAACACCATCGTCGCCGACGCCCTGCGCCAGTTCGCCGACACCCTGGAAAGCAGCGATGATTTCAATACCAGCCTGATGGAGCTGATCCGCAGCACCATCATCAAGCACCGCCGCATCATTTTCAACGGCAACAACTACTCTGAAGAGTGGGTCACCGAAGCGGAGCGCCGCGGCCTTTCCAATTACAAGTCCACCGTGGAAGCCCTTCCTCATTTTATTGATGAAAAAAATATCGAGCTGTTCATGCTCCACGAAATCTTCACCAAAACCGAGATCCATTCCCGCTATGAGATTCTGATGGAAAACTATTGTAAAACCATCGCCATCGAAGCCCAAACCCTTCTGGAAATGATCCGTCAGGAAGTGATCCCCGCCGTCTGTGCTTACCAGAAAGACCTGGTCACAACGGCCACTCTGAAACAGAGCTTCTCCTCCGAAATGGACTGCAGCCTTGAACATAAGCTGTTGAGCTCCATTTCCTCGCTTTCCGCCTGTCTCTTCAAAAATGCCGAAGCCTTGGATGTGATTCTTTCCCAGGCCAAGAGCCACCAGGACGTCCTTGAGCAAGCCCATGCTTACCGCAGCGATGTGATCCCGGCCATGCAGGAAATCCGGATCATTGCAGACCAGCTGGAGACCCTGACCGGTAAGACCTACTGGCCTTTCCCCACTTACGGCGAGCTGCTGTTCAGCGTATAGACCTCTTATCGGCACCATAGCAAAGGCGGTACTTTTTAAAAGGAAAAGTACCGCCTTTTTTACGCAGGGCATCGGATTTCATGGTACAATAGAGAATAAAACTTTTGAAACCATAAATTATACATTAAAAAAGGAGCTGTTGCGTTTCATATGAATAACGAGAGAATCGTCGTTCTCGACTTTGGCGGCCAATACAACCAACTGATTGCCCGCTGTGTCCGTGAGGCCGGCGTCTTTGCCGAGATCCTCCCGTATGACGCCCCCATTCAGAAGATCCTCGAAGGGGGCACCTCCAAGGATGCGCCGGAGGCTTCTTCCCAAGGCACCTTGAAGGGGATCATCCTCACTGGAGGCCCTGACAGTGTTTATCTTGAAGATTCTCTGCGCTGCAGCCCCGAGATTTTCTCTTTGGGCGTTCCGGTCCTGGGAATCTGCTACGGCATGCAGCTAATGGCCTACCTGCTGGGCGGCCGTGTGGGTAAAGGCTTGGCCAGCGAATTCGGCCATACGGAAATCACCTTCGGGGAGCACCCCCTCTTTGCGGGCCTCTCCGCCCAGCATGTCTGGATGAATCATGTGGATGCCGTTTTGAACGCCCCGCCTGGCTTTGTTCCCATCGCCTCCACGGCCCACTGCCCCATTGCGGCTTTTGCCAATGACGAGAAGCAGCTCTATGGCCTGCAGTTCCATCCCGAAGTGAAGCATACGCCCAACGGCGCCCTGATGCTCAGGAACTTCTGCTACAACATCTGCGGCTGCCGCGGCGACTGGCAGATGGCGGATCTGGGCACGGCGCTGGTCGAGCAGATCCGGCGACAGGCTGGCCAGAGCTCCGTGATCTGCGCCCTTTCCGGCGGCGTAGACTCCTCCGTGGCCGCGGTTTTAGTCCACAAAGCCATTGGCAGCCGGCTGACCTGTATTTTTGTGGACCATGGCCTCCTTCGCAAAAACGAAGCTGAGGAAGTCATCACCTTCTATAAAGAAACCCTGGGGATGAACATCATCATGGTAGACGCCTCCGAGCGTTTCCTGGGGAAACTGACTGGCGTGGCCGATCCGGAACGGAAGCGAAAAATCATCGGCGAAGAATTCATCCGGGTCTTTGAAGAAGAAGCCATCAAGCTGGGCGGCGCCGATTACCTGGTTCAGGGCACCATCTATCCCGACGTGATCGAAAGCGGTCACGGCGCAGCGGCCGTCATCAAGAGCCATCATAACGTGGGCGGCCTGCCGGAGGACATTTCCTTCAAAGGGCTCATCGAGCCCCTGCGCTCCCTGTTCAAAGACGAAGTCCGCCGTTTGGGCGAGACGATGGGGATCCCTCATCGTCTGGTTTGGCGGCAGCCTTTCCCGGGCCCTGGCTTGGCCATTCGCATTATGGGGGAAGTAACCCCCGAGCGACTGCGGATCGTCCGGGAAAGCGACTGGATCTTCCGTGAGGAGGTGGCCAAAGCCGGACTGGATGAAGCCATCTGGCAATATTTCACTGTATTTACCGGGATCCAGACCGTGGGCGTCATGGGCGACGGCAGAACCTATGATTATGTGATCGCCGTCCGTGCCGTCACCAGCACCGACGCCATGACCGTGGAATTTGCAGAGTTGCCCTGGCCGCTCTTGCGCCGGATCTCGCAGCGCATCATCAACGAAGTGGACGGCTGCAACCGTGTTGTTTACGACATCAGCAGCAAGCCGCCCGCGACCATCGAGTGGGAATAACAGCCGAAAACCCTGGGCCATGGATGTACTATGGCCCCAGGGTTTCTTTTTGCTGGCCGAACTTTTACCGTTCGAATGTAAGATGCCAGTTTTTTGAATTATACGGATGTCTTGTTTTTCGAGCACTTCCATAGCGCCATAGGATGGTTTTGGATACGTTCCAATATTTCACTTGATCCAAAAAGAAGCTCCGGAAGGTATTCATGGTTCCTGAAGGCTTCAAGGAATTTCCATTCATTGCCCTCCAACTTCAACAAGGCTTCAAGCCATATTTTGACCTGTGACCGTGATGCCTGAAGATCAAATTTGTCTTTATTTCGCAAAACAGGATAGAGCTCTGTCTTGATGCGATTCTGAGTTACATGATCTATGTTGCCCAGTTGGTATCTGAAAGGTGGGGATTCCGAACCGATAGCGCTGTAATAAACAACACACTTCCTCAGCAGGATTTCTTCGGATTTATCAAACAATCCATATTTTACCAGGTTATGAATATCATAAAGATCTCGAGGCGCAGTTCTATTAAGCAGCGCAACGATTTTGCTTGCAAATATTTCAATAGGAGCCACACTAAGAACCGAAACGCCTGCTGATTCCCAAGTTGATTCGAAACGCCTTTTCTCGATTTGAAGTACATGACAGCGAAGCAAGTAGTTGATCTCAACCTTTATGTTATCCTTCATTCCTCAACCATTGAAGTATTCGTACACGAAAGAGTCCAGTGCATGATTCTGCTTTGATTTCGGACTCAATAAATAGCCGCTGGCTCTCATATATTTTTCGAGTCGGTCATTGATTTTGGATCGAGAAGCTATCATTTGATCCCTGGTAACATTCTCTGAAAAGTCCAGATCAATATCAACGGACAGCCTCGGCAAATCGAAGATCGTTAGGTTGATGGCCGTTCCACCTTTAAGAGCCAGGGATTTCCCAAGCAAGTCATCGGTTTCAAAATACTTCAGTATTTCAGTTAATCTGCAGACCTTCTCATAGGTATCGCGGACGAAACCAAGTTCCCTGGCTTGTTTCCCGAGTAATAACCGGTTCAACTCAGGCATTGAAATCAACCCCTTTGGTGATTATGGATTTTATATTCTCAGGGGCATAAATCTTCCAATCCTCATGTAAAACAAAACGCTTAGAAAGAGCGTCTTTTTCGGAATATAAATATTTTTTGGATTTGGGTATTTTGCTTCTGCAATGATCAAAAAACGGCTTTGCAAGGCCCAGCTGTTCCGAAAATTGCATCAGAATATATCCAGATTTTTGAAATAAATTTGCCAGCCCATATTCGCCAAGATAAGCCAACAGCTTGTCAGTTCGAAGAACAGGTATCATCATCAAACAGCGAAGCAGCTCCTCTAAGCCTCCGATTTTTTCAAACGAGTAAACACTATCAATGACCGTTCTCTCAAGATCTGTGATCCGAATGCCTGTATTGGTTGTGATTACCCCAGAATCAATTCGCGGGGAGACTCTATTAAAGGTGATGCCATCGTAATCAAAGTCAGAGAATCTGCTAGCCGTCGTCACATAGACTTCATGGAAAACTTGATTCGCATAACCGTAGTATTCAAATGCACTGTGGAATGAAACGCAGGCATCCTCAGCAACATGGGTTGCTATCATAAATCGATTTGCGATAGGTTGCCTCGTTTCCAGGCTGATTGTTGTATAGAGGTCTCTTCGAATACGATCAATATATCCAGCTTTGATGTAATCATGAAGCAAGGAGTGTGCTGCATGTTCGTTGCCTGTCAGTGCAACAACATCCTGACGTGAAAAACAACCTAACTCAATGAGTTTTTTAAGATATTTCATCCCAACACCTCCGTTCTTATTATCGCATGATACATTCCTTTTTTCAACCTTTTTGTGTATTATTAGGAATGGCCATTCTTTTTAATGAGCATGCTATCCCTTAAATTAACGATTATGCGTGGTTATCATCGAATACCTGCATCAAGTCCGGGGCAATCATCGAAATCAATTGGATCGCTTTACAGCAAGAACCTATCACGATAGAATTATGTTAGATTGATGATATTTTTGAAGCGGCGTCATCCCGTCACCGCAAAAACTTCCGATGGGGGGTATTCTCCATGATCGACACCCGAAGACTCCGTCAAGCCATGCTCGATGGTCTCCATATGGTGAAAAAACATGAAGCCGACCTCAACAACCTCAATGTATTTCCGGTGGCGGACGCCGATACCGGAACCAACCTGGTGCTGACCCTGCGCCATATGATTCAGGAGCTGCCGCCCGAGGACGAGCCGGATCTATTTATGAAAAGGCTCTCTAAAAGTGCTCTGCTGGGAGCCCGCGGCAATTCGGGCTTGATTTTCGCCTGCTTCATCCAAGGGATCACCGAGCAATCGACGCACTTGGGCTATGACCTCTTTCACCGCAGTATTCCCTATGCCTATCGTTCCGTTGAAAATCCGGTGGAAGGCACCATTCTGACGGTCATGAAAAAATGGGCGGATTATATGGCAGAGAGTCCCATCTTATCCGTAAGAGAACGCTTTCTGGCCTCGATCGAGATTGCAAAAATTGCATTGGCCGAAACCACGGAGCAGCTGGATATACTAAAGCGGGCCAGACGGGTGGATGCCGGAGCGAAAGGTTTTGTCATCTTTTTGGAAGGCTGCATCCATTCCTATTTCGGCGATCGCATTCCGGATGATATGGAGTATATGGCCCTGCCCGCGGAAGATCATGAAAACCTCCTTACCGAGCGCCCTCGGTACCGTTACTGCACGGAGGCCGCCGTCTTAAAGACATTGCCCCTGCAGCCGCCGCAGATGGATGCGCTCAGGAAACGCCTGCAGTCTTTGGGGGACAGCCTGATCATGGCTGACACGGACTCCCTATTGAAAATCCACCTCCACACGGATCACCCCAACCAACTGATGCAGCAGCTCCGCCCCCTCGGCACCCTCTGTTCGCAAAAAGCAGACGATATGCTGCGGCAATTTGAGATGAGCCATGACCAGCACGCCTCCATCGCTCTCGTGACGGATTCCATGAGCGATGTTCCTGAGTGGTTTGTCGACCAATACCAGATCCACGTCATCCCGCTGCAGTTCCTCTTTGAAGACAGCGCTTACCTGGACGGATTGACCATCCGGCCGGGCGACATCGATCTGGAGAAGGCGGCTGCAAAAACCTCCCAGCCCGGACCCTTCCAAATCGCAGGTCTCTTTGAGCAGCTCCTGGTTCATTATGATTCCATCATCGCAATCACCCTATCCAAAGAACTCAGCGGGACCCACCAAAGCTTTCTCCAAGCCAAATCCATGATGCACTCTGAGAAACCCATCGACGTCATCAACAGCCGGCAAAACTCTGCAGGCATCGCCATGGTGGTCATGAAAGCCGCGGAAGACATCGCTTCCGGGAAAAGCCATCATGAGGTTCTTCAAGGAATCGAAGATTCGATCCAAAAATCAAAAATACTTGTGAGCCTGGTCTCTCTGGATGCCTTGATCCGGTCTGGCCGCGTGAAAAAACCCCTTGGACGCATTATGAAATTTCTGCAGTTCAAGCCCATACTATCGGTCGATTCCCAGGGTGCGGGAATCCTCGAATACAAAACCTTTGGCCTTCAGCAAAATACCAAAGCCATTCTTGACCGAGTCCGGCATGACCATGAACGATACCGTATCCTCCGTTTCGGAACTGTTTATTCGCAAGACCTGTCACGCTGCCTGAAGCTTGAAAAGCAAATCACCGCAATCACCGGATTGGCACCTCTCTATCGCAAGGAGATCACACCTGCCCTGGCCGTTTCGGCAGGCGTCGGATCCATCGCTGTCGGTTATCTCATGGAAAAGAAAGGGGAATAAACGATGTGGCTTAAAGCATACCTGATTGCCCTGTTCATTTTTCTTGGTCTGGATGCCCTCTGGCTTGGGCTCATTGCAAAAAACATGTACCAGCAGCAGATCGGTCACTTAATGGCCGCTAAGGTCAATTTCCCAGCCGCCGGTGCCTTCTATCTTTTCTTTGTGGCAGGCTTGGTGGTCTTCGCCATCCATCCGGCTGTATCGGCCGGCGATTGGACAAGGGCGCTCCTTCTGGGCGGTTTCCTTGGCTTTCTCTGCTATGCCACCTACGACCTGACAAACCTGGCAACCCTGAAGGATTGGCCGTTGTCGGTTACCCTCATTGATCTAGTCTGGGGAACCTCCATCGGCGCGGTCACGGCCGCGATCACCGCCTTCTTTTTGTTAAAATGAACCTTTATGCAGCCAGCCTGCTTTTCTCTGCCGCCATCTTCAGCATAGCGTTTCTTGCCTCTCGCCGCTCGGGACGAATCAGCGTCATCGATTTAGCGTGGGGGATGGGCTTTGTTATCTCAGATTGGCTGGTGTTTTGGTTTTTTAGTCCGAAGACCGCGGCCAATTGGGTGGTTTTGCTTCTGATCACCTTGTGGGGTGTTCGGCTGACCGCTCATCTGCATCTTCGAAACCCCGGCAAATCCGAGGATTCACGATACGAGGCCTTGAAGACAAAACATCCATCCCCTTTTGGCCGATTCACCCGCGTGTTTTTGCCTCAGGCTCTCTTGCAATGGACGATTGGTCTGGTCTCCGTCCGTCTGATCGCTTTTCCCGGAATCGGGACAGGTCCGATATTTTGGGCGGGCTGTGGCCTCTTTCTGGCTGGGTTCTTCTTTGAAGCGGTCAGTGATCACCAAATGCAGGCCTATCGGAAAAATCCCGCCAACCGGGGTATCCTGATGACCCGAGGCCTTCGGAGATATTCCAGGCATCCCAATTATTTCGGCGAGCTTTTGATGTGGTGGGCCTTATTCCTGATTGCTGCCGCAGCCGGGGCGTATTGGACCATCCTCAGCCCTCTTGCAATCACGTTCCTGCTGCTGAAAGTCTCCGGAATCCCTGTCCTTGAGAAAAGTTTCGCCTCCAGACCCGGATGGCAGGAATATGCGAAGAAAACCAGCAAGCTGATCCCGCTTCCTCCGAAGAAATAGGCAAATACAACAACGAGCACCTCATCCGCCGGTCAAGGGGCCGGTCGATGAGGTGCATTTCTTTGAGGTTATATTATCCACATCAGCAATTCTTCAATGCTGTCGATCGCCGCGTCATAGCGCTTAGCCTGGCCAAAACCATACCTTGCGTATACAAACGGAATTCCTGCCTCCCTGGCCGCATCCTCATCCCCCAGGGTATCTCCAACATAAACCGGCTTTTCCAGATGGTTGCGCCGCATGATCAGCCGGATATTCTCCCCTTTACTCAAACCCGTGACGCCGGCGCACTCGAAATCCGAAAAATAGCGTCCCAGGCCATGGGCTTTAAAAAAGCACTGAATGTAGCCATCCTGGCAATTGCTGACAATGAACAGCCTGCAATGCGACCCTAAAGCCTTCAGCGTCTTTTCCAGATTTGGGTACAGCCGGGCGCCATGCTCTGCCAAATAGATTAACTCGGCTTCGCTGCATTCCGCCATCAGCGCTTGCTGCGCCGCTTCAGGCAGACCGGGAAACAGCCTTCTGGCGATTTCGTCAAGATGGAGCCCCATATAGCCCTGCAGTTCCTGCTCCGTGATCGCCTGCCGCACGCCCGGATGCCGGGCCAGCGCCGTATTCCAGGCGTTGCAGATTTCCTGAACGGCGTCCCACAGGGTCCCATCCAGGTCAAAAATGATGCTGTCTGTCATCTGGCATCACCCGATCATCCTGGCCATACAAATCTCGTCACAGCACGTGAATTTGGGACAATTGATGCAGTCCGTCCAGACTTTCTGCGGCATATTGTTTTTGTCTTCCGGCAGGAAACCGCAGGATGCAAAAAATTCAGGCTGATAGGTCAGCGTGAAGGCCTTTTTAATCCCCAGCTCGGCGCCGTCCTCCAACAGGCGTTGTACGATTTCCCGGCCGACGCCTTTTCGTTGATAGGCAGGATCCACCGCCATAGTGCGAACCTCCGCCAGGTCCTCCCAGAAAACATGCAAGGCCCCGACCCCCACAAATCGTCCCTGATCTTCAGCAACCGTGAAATCGCGGATGTTTTCATAAATCTGGCTCAGGGCCCGGGGCAGCATCAAGCCTTTTTTTGCATATTCATTCACGAGCGCATGTATCTTTTCGGCATCGCCGGTTTTCGCTTTGCGGAATTCCATTTGGATATCCTCCTTTAACTGTCATAGCATCCATTATAGGCCACGATGTATTTTTTTGCAATACCATATTATAATATGCATTTCTATTCAGTGGCTCTCTCTTCCAGCAGGCCTCCCGGAAGATGGGGTGCTTCCGGATGTCACGCCAAAGGAAAGACCGGTACAGAAGAAGCTCTGTACCGGTCTCTTATTCATCGGGAATTAAAATCGGTCGTGGTTATTCTTATTCTGCAGAAAGGGCGGCAACTCTGACGGCTCGCTTTCCTGGGTGCTTCTCTGAGTGGCACTCTGGAAACTGCTCCGTTTATTACGGTCAAAAATCGTTTCCAATTCGATTTCACCGGCTTTGCCAAAGTTCTTGGCAGCCGTCGTCTGGCCGATCTTGCGGACTTCCGTTTTGGCCGGGCCGAAGCCGGTGGCGATCACCGTGATGCGGACTTCATCATTCATGGATTCATCAATAGATGTGCCGAAAATCACGTTGGCTTCCGGATGGGCCGCATCCGTAATCAAATTGGCGGCTTCATTGACCTCCATCAGCGTCATGCTGGGTCCGCCGGTAATATTGAACAGCACCTGGCGGGCACCTTCGATGGACATCTCCAGCATCGGGCTGGAAATCGCAGCCTGGGCCGCCTGGATGGAACGCTTGTCGCCGGATGCACGGCCGATGCCCATCAGGGCTTCTCCGCCGCAGCGCATGACCGTCTCCACGTCTGCAAAGTCAAGATTGACTTCACCCGGTGCTTTAACCAAATCGGTGATGCCCTGGACGCCCTGCATCAGCACTTCGTCGGCCATCAGAAATGCGGCCGAGATGGATGTGTTTTTATCAACGATCTGAAGAAGCTTCTCATTAGGAATCGCAATCAGTGCGTCGACACTTTCTCTGAGGCGCTGAATGCCTTCTTCGGCCTGCTGGGATCGGCGTTTGCCTTCGAAAGAAAAGGGTTTCGTCACCACACCGACGGTCAGAATGCCCTCTTCTTTGGCAATCTGCGCAATGATGGGCGCTGCGCCGGTTCCGGTGCCGCCGCCCATCCCGGCGGTGACGAAGATCATGTCCGCCCCTTTGATCAGTGCAGCGATTTCATCACGAGTCTCCTCGGCAGCTTTCTCACCCACCTGGGGATTTGCTCCGGCACCCAGTCCACGGGTCAATTTGGCGCCGAGCTGCACACGGCTGTCCGCCCGAGAGCGGTTCAGCGCCTGCGCATCCGTGTTCAAGGTGACAAATTCAACACCCTTCAGCCCGCTGGCGATCATGCGATTGATCGCATTGCCGCCGCCGCCGCCGACACCAATGACTTTTATAACTTCACGATTGGAAGTCTCTTCAATTTCGAATTCAAAAGCCAATCTAATCCCTCACTTCCATCAGGTTGCATTCCGCAATCACTTCTTAAGAATGTTCAACAGGCAATCCTGTTTTCCTTCTTAATATTACGTTTTTTCGTTTTATTTATCAAGGTTTTCTTTGCGTTTGATGACCGGCTGGGCATAGTATCTCAGGTCCACATAGTCCAAAGTTTCTGCATTGCATTCCGCTGCATTTTTGATCAGCAGCTCTTCGTAATATTGCAGTTTTTGAGGCAGGTTTTCCGGCGGCCCGAAATAAACCGTCAACCCGTCCCGGGTGATCAGCGCCAGGCTCCAATCACTGGGGGCGCTGAACTCCGCAATGTTTTCCATAAAGAAGGGGTCCAGCTGACGGATCAGAGCCAAGGCGGCAAGTATCCCCTTGTCTTCGGTCTTGGCGCAGGGCTTCAAGGTCTGCAGCGCGCTGCCTGCCGCGATCCTGGGCAATTCCGAGCGGTCGGCGCTCATCAGGGTCAGGGACTGCAGACAGTACCCCTCCTCGTCCAGAACCAGATGTTTTCCGCCGTTGGAAGCGATGGCTGCCGGCGTCCGCTCGGTGATACGGATCAGAAGCTTGTCCGGGTACTGTCGTTTGACCTCTGCGGTTTTTACGAAGGGGTTGGCCTTGAGGTTCTGAGCCAGGTCCTCCGGGGTCACCTTCAGGATATTGGTTCCCAGCCGCAATCCGGTCAGCCGGCGCAGCGCGTCGGCCTGGATGGTCTGGTTTCCTTCCACAAGGATCTGCTTCAAGTCAAACCAGGACGAATTGGACAGCCAATATCCGCCCCAGCCGGCCATGGCCATTAAAAGCAAGCCCAGGCCGGCCAAGGCTCTCCGCTTGAATTTCTGCCTTCTGTCCTGCCGCCGGTGATTTGTCTTTTCGATGGTCACACAGGCTCTTTCCTTTCACGGGGCTTTCCAAAGTTCCTTATTAAGCTATGATAGCCTATGAGACCTGGAAAGTCCACTGTCAAGATCATCCATTCCTTGGGCCCTGCACCAGCTGTCAGCTTACGTCAGGATGCTTCAAAACCCCAGAAAACAACCTCAGGCTCAAGGTCAACGCCGAATTCCTTGAGAATGCGCTTTTGGACCGTCCGGATCAGACGGTAGGTATCCATGGCTGTGGCATGGCCAAGATTGACAATGAAATTGGCATGTTTGAGAGACACCTGGGCATCGCCGATCCTTAGCCCCTTCAAGCCAGCCCGATCGATGAACCGTCCAGCGCCCTGGCCCGTCGGATTCTTGAAAACGCTGCCGCCGTTGGGCAGTTCCAGAGGCTGTTTTTCCTTCCGGGACTTCAGGTATTCGTTCATTTCCTTCTCGATGGCTTCCCGTTCCCCAGGCTGCAGCGAGAGCACGGCCTCCGCCACAAACCATCCATATCTTTTAATATCACTGACTCTGTACCCGTAATGGATATCCACCCGATCCAGCTCCCGGCGCCGGCCGTCCCCATCGAGAACGGTCACCTTGGACACCACGTCCGACATCATGCCGTTGTATGCTCCGGCATTCATCAAAACCGCACCGCCCACCGAGCCGGGGATTCCCGCGGCAAAGGCCAGTCCCTGCAATCCCTTCCGCGCTGCCTGGCCGGCAAGGACTGCCAGGGAAACGCCGGCGCCAGCCCGGACCTCAGAGCCCCTCCAACGGATCCAGTTCATTTCCCGCGTATTGATCACCAGGGCGTCGATTCCGGTATCCGCCACCAGCAAATTGGTGCCGCAGCCCAGGATCGCCGCCGGTATCTCCGCTTCCATGCAATAATGCAGGATTCGGCTGCAAGCCTCCGTATCCTTCGGCCAGACCATAACCTTCGCCGGACCGCCGATTCGCCAGGAGGTGTAATCTGCCATAGGCTCGTTGGCTTTGACCGTTCCCAGTTGTTCTTTTTCGATCCAATCGATCAGGTCCTTCCAGTGCATAAAAACTCCTTCAAAAATCTATTGTTCATCCATATCCTGCAATGCGGCCAGCAGCATGGGGCCAAGCCGGCCCACGCTGCCGGCGCCCAGGGTCAGCAGCAGATCACCCGGCTTCAGCGCGCCGCAAAGCTTTTGGATCGTCTCATCAAAGTCCTTGGTCTGTTCCGGAATTATTCCGGTCTGGGCCATCACCGCTGAGGCGATCAACTCCGAATTGACGCCGGGGATCGGTGGTTCACCGGCTGCATAAACCGGAAGCAGAACCAATCGATCCGCCTCGGTGAAGGCGTCTCCGAATTCATCGGCCAGCAGCTGCGTCCTTGTAAAACGATGGGGCTGGAATACGGCAATGAGCCGTTTCGGCTGAAGCAGCCGTGCGGCCGACAAGGTTGCTTTCAATTCAGTAGGGTGATGGGCGTAATCGTCAAAAATCTGGATTCCCTTGGCTTCGCCGATCCATTCAAACCGGCGATGGGCCCCGCTGAATTCGGCCAGGATATCCGCCATGGTCTGGAAATCCAGCCCGCATTCCAGTCCAGCCGCCACGGCGCCCAGGGCATTGAGGACGTTGTGTTTTCCCGGCACCTTCAGGCTCAGGGTCCCCAGATATTCATTGCCCCGGAAAACCTCCGCCAGCATCCGTCCCTTTTCACAGCGCACGCTTTCTCCGCGCAGCCAGGCATCCGGCCGGAATCCATAGGTCAGCATGCGGCCGGTTTCGACCTCGGGCAGCAGGCCGGCCAGGGTCGGGTCATCCAGACAAACAATGGCGCAGCCGTCGGAGGGCGTATGTTCGATGAATTTTTTGAAAGCGGCATTGATGTTCTCCCGGCTTCCATAGTAATCCAGGTGATCGTCTTCCACATTGGTCACCAGGGTGATCCAGGGATTCAGCTTCAGAAACGAGCCGTCCGATTCATCGGCCTCGGCAACCATGAATCTCCCCTGGCCCCACTGGGCATTGGTTTTCAGGTTGTCCACATACGCGCCCACCAGGAAGGCCGGATCGAGCCCGCCGTTATTCAGCAGCAAGGCGATCATGGCGGAGGTGGTGGTCTTGCCATGGGCACCCGCAACAGCGATTCCATCCTTGTGGTCCATAAGCTTGGCCAGATACTCACCCCGGCGAATGATCGGGATCTCCCGGCGAACCGCTTCCTGGAGTTCTGGATTATCGGGATGGATGGCTGTGGAAATCACCACCGCCGCCACCTCGTCGGAGATCAGCGCGCCGTCATGGCCTAAATGGATATCTGCCCCAAGGTCTTCCAGCTGCTGAGTCAGCAGGGAGGCCGCCATGTCCGAACCGGAGACGTTCTCGCCCATTTCCAGGCAAATTTTGGCGATGCCGCTCATCCCGACGCCGCCAATGCCGATAAAATGCAATCTTTTTCTGAAATTCACTCTGTCTGCCCCTTCCCAATCACGGCCCGGTCCATAAGCCAGGCAAACGCTAATATTTTATTATACCCTATTTTCAGGAATTCCAGCTTCAATTTGGCTTAAAACCTGCAAAATAGCGTTCAGGGCCTCCGGCCGCGCGGCCTTGCGGCTGTTATTGCGCATTTCTGCCCGCCGGGATTCGTTGAAAAGGATCTCCTGGATCCTTTGCAGCAGCATCTCGCCGCTTAGTTTTTTATCTTCGATCACCACAGCCGCTTGTTTTTGTTCAAGGCTCCTGGCGTTGTAGGTCTGATGATCCCCCGAGGCATAAGGATAGGGGACCAGGATCCCGGGGATGCCGCACAGCGTCATTTCTGCCAGAAATGCGGCGCCGGCCCTGCCAATGCAAAGATCCGCAGCACCCAAAGCATACTGCATCTCGTCGATATAAGGCCGCAGAAGGATATTATTCTCGCCCGAATAAAGGACCCCCGCTTCCTCCAGCCGCTGCTGCATCATCTCATAGTCCCTCTGCCCGCAGGCATGGAGGATCTGCACCGCAGGATCCTTATAGAAGTGTCTGATCACCGTCAGCATGGCCAGATTCATGCTTCGGGCACCCGTGGACCCGCCCACCGCCAGGATGGTCAGCTTGCCGGGGTCCAGTCCCAGTCTGGCACAAGCCTCCTGGCGGCCTGCGGCAGCAATCTCCTGGCGCACCGGGAGGCCGGTCAGCAGGATCTTCTTGCGTACCGATGGGGGAAAATGCGCTGCAGCTTCCTCAAAGGTGGTCATTACCCGCTGAGCCCAGATGGAGATCAGCCGGTTGGACAATCCCGGATAGGCGTTCTGTTCATGCAGATAGACCGGCACCTTTTTCAGGATGGCCGCCGCCGCTACGGGCAGGCAAACATAGCCCCCCGTTCCGATAACCGCTTGGGGACTAAATGCTTCCACGATCTTCCTGGCTTCCGTCTCACCTTTGCGTATTGCCGCCAAGGCTTTGACCAGCTGGCCGGGTGTTCGACCCTGCCAGCCCCGGGCCGTTACGGCGGCAAAGGTGATCCCTGCCGCCGGTGCGATTCTGCTTTCCATTCCGCCCGCCGTCCCCACGTACAGCACCTCGGAATCAGGCCATTTTGCCATGATCCCTTGGGCAATGGCAATGGCCGGGTAGATGTGGCCGCCTGTTCCGCCGCCTGTGACAATGACTCTCATGCTCAGCCTCCCGTGCGGCCGGTCGAAACCAGCGCACCCTTCACACCTTCAGATCCGGTTTTCATTCTGGTATCTGGAAATATTCAGCAAAATCCCGATGGCCCCCATGGACATTAACAGCGACGAACCGCCGTAGCTGAGGAAGGGAAGGGCCATCCCGGTCACCGGCAGACAGCCGGTCACAACCCCTAGATTGAATCCGGCCTGGACCACCAGACTGGTGGTGATGCCGGTGGCCAGCAAGCTCCCGAACAAGTCTTTGCTTCGGATAGCGATCCGGTAACCTCGCCAGGCAATTAATAAAAATGCTAAAACAATAATTCCGGCACCGATGAAACCCAATTCTTCCCCAATAATGGCAAAGATGAAGTCTGTATTTTGTTCCGGCAGATAGCCCAGCTTCTGTCGGCTGTTGCCGATTCCCATGCCCCATAAACCGCCTGACCCCAAAGCATATAGCGAGCCGATCAGCTGATATCCCTTGCCGGCCGCGTTGCTCCAAGGATCCAGGAAGCCCAGGATCCGGTCCATCTGATAGGGCGTCCTCATGACCATCACCCCAACGCCGGCCAATCCCGCCGCGGCAGTGCCGATGCAATAGACCCATCGCAGCCCTGCGGCCAGCAGAATGACCATGGACATGGCGGCAATGGCAATGGTGGTGCCAAGGTCCGGCTCTTTATACACCAGTCCCAGCATCACGGCCAGGATCAGAAGATGCTTTCCCGTTTCTCCTTGAAATTGATTTGGATCCGCTCCTCTTTTGCTGAATTGGTCTGACAAATACAAAGCGATGGCGATTTTAGCCATCTCGGAAGGCTGCAGATTAAAAAAGCCCATGGGAATCCAGCGATGGGAACCATTTTTATCTTCAAAGAAGAACACCATAACCAGTAAGAAAGCCGTGGCCGCCATGGCGATTTTCGAGAATGAACGATAACGGGTGTAAGGTATGTTCATGGCAATCAGCATCAGTCCCAGTCCCACCAAACCAAAAAAGCCCTGTTTTTTCAGGTAGTAAAAGGGATCGCTTTGGATGGTGTCGTAATAACTGGCGCTGAATACCATCATAACGCCTAAACCCACCAGAAATATAACGATCAAAAACAACCAGATATCCGGTGAGCCTTTGGCCGGCCGCAGGGCATATCCCCCTTGGACGGCTTTCAGCTCCGGCCGTTTCCGAGCATGCAGTTTCTGATCCGGCCGTTTCTGGGCAGGCCGTCTCATGCCCTGACTCCAGGCAGTGCCCTGACCAGTTCCTTGAAGACGTCCCCGCGTTGTCCGTAATTTTTAAACATGTCATAGCTGGCGCAGGCCGGTGACAACAGGACCACATCGCCCGAAGCGGCATGGGCGGCGCAGAAATCGACCGCGGCCTCCAGGCTTCCGGCGCGGTGGATTTGAGTATACCCCTGGGCCAGGGCGGCTTCCTGGATTTTTTCGGCATCATCGCCGATCAGCACCAGCCATTTAGCCTTTTCCTTCACTTTCTCGATCATCTCGTGATAGCTGCCGCCTTTACCCAACCCCCCGGCAATCAGCAGGATCGGCCGGTTGAAGGATTCCAAGGCTTTGACGGCCGCGTCCGTATTCGTTCCCTTGGAATCGTTGACGTAAAGAACACCCTCGATTTCTTCCACCCGCTCGATCCGGTGGGCAACCCCCTTGAATTCCCGGATGGCCTGGGCAATCTGTTCTGGCTTTACGCCGGCTGCAAACGCCGCCCCCACGGCCGCCAGGACATTCTCAAGGTTGTGGGCGCCCGGGATCTGGATTTCGGATGTGGCCATGATCGGCGTCCGCTCTCCCTGAAGAGAAACGATGATCATACCCCGGTCATCGATCCAGACGCCTTCAGCCAGTTCGGTTTTGCGGCTGAAGAACAGCTTCCGGCTCTTGATGGCGCTTTTCTGCTCAACCCCCTGGCGGACCATCGGATCGTCAAAATTCAAGACCAGCCAGTCCGACGGTTCCTGGAATTGGGCGATCCGCCATTTGGCTTCGCGATAGTTTTCAAAGGTTTTATGTCGGTCCAGATGGTCCGGCGTCAGATTCAGGATCAAGCCGATTTTCGGTCGGAAGGACCGGACGGTTTCAAGCTGAAAGCTTGACAGTTCCAGGACGGCCCAGTCCTCCGCCGTCAATTTCCCCGCTTCCGAGATGAAGGGGGTGCCTATATTGCCTCCCACAAAGACATTTTGGAAGGCTTTTTTCATGATTTCTCCAAGCAGGCTGGTGGTGGTGGTTTTCCCGTTGCTGCCGGTGACACCCATAATCGATGCCCGGGTCGCTAAATAACCCAGCTCGATCTCGCTGACCACAGGAACCCCCGCGGCGGCGGCTTCCAGAAGGACCGGTTTATCAGCAGGGAATCCCGGGCTTTGGATGATCAGGTCTGCCTGAACGGAAAGCGGATCAGCCTCGCGCCCCAAATCCAAAGCAATACCTTTGGCGCCCAATTTTTCCAAAACGTTGGGATCAAAGGCCTCTATGTTTTTTTCATCATTGAGCCAAACCGATGCGCCCTGCTCCGCCAGGTATTCTGCGGAGGCTATGCCGCTTTTGCCAGCCCCTAAAATATAAATCCGTTGATTCTTCCACATACCGCATTCCTCCGAAACGTGCCATAAGTCAATTCTATTATAACAAAATCCATAAAAACACCAGGGCGCCGAGAAAGGTCACGGCCCAAAAGGTCCCCACCACCCGGTTTTCGCTCCAGCCGCCCAATTCAAAATGGTGATGCAGCGGCGCCATTCGAAACAGCCGCCGGCCGCCGGTTCGTTTAAAATAGGCCACCTGCAGGATATCCGACACGACCTCCGCCACATAGATCACGCCCAGCAAGGGCAGCAGCAGCTCGGTTCCCGTCAGCAGCGCCAGCGCGGCAACACCGCCGCCCAGGGCCAGGGACCCCGTGTCGCCCATAAAGACTTTGGCCGGGTGGATGTTGAAGACCAGAAAGCCCAGGCAGGTTCCGGCCATGCCGGCTGCAAACCATCCAAGGGAGGCCAATGCCCAGGCCCGACATAAAAGCGCATAGGCCAATGCGACGATCAACGTGACGCCCGACGCCAAACCATCCAGTCCGTCGGTTAAATTGACCGCATTGGCCGTGCCGACCACAATGAAAGCCGCCCATGGAATGTAAAGCACGCCTATCGCCAGGTTTTTCTCGATCCAAGGGATCCACAGGGTGCCGCCGCGCAGCCACCAGACTGCGACAGCAAAAAGGACGGCAGCCAGCAACTGGCCCAGCAGCTTCTGCTTTGCGGTGAGCCCTTCCGATTGGCGTTTGCGGATCTTTAAGAAGTCATCCGCAAACCCGATGGCGCCGAGCCCTAAAAACAGAAATAACGCCAGCCAGCTCTCCGCAGTGACGCTTTTTGCTGCAAGCATCGCTGCCGGCAAAGTCAGAAAAAACATCACGCCGCCCATGGTTGGCGTTCCGGTTTTGGATCGATGGGATTGAGGTCCGTCCTCGCGGACAAATTGGCCGAATTTGAACCGCCTCAGAGCAGGCAGCAGCAAAGGTCCGCTGATCAGCGCTGCCGCCAGGGCTGCAAGGGCGGCCGGAATATAATCGGACAAGACAGGTCACTCCTTAATTTGTACTTTGGATAGCTTGGATCGGATGAAAGCCTCCGCTTCCTCCCGATCATCAAAATGGTGTTTTTCCGCACCGATGATCTGATAATCTTCGTGGCCTTTGCCACAGATGAGAATCACGTCCTCGGGCAAGGCCATGCCGATCGCCATCCCGATGGCCTGATGCCGGTCCGGCTCTCGGAACACTGCCGCCTTGACCTTATCATCCCGGACGCCCTGCATAATATCGTCAATGATATCTTCGGGACGTTCATCCCGCGGATTGTCGGAGGTGATGATGCAGATATCCGACAAGCGGGCTGCGATCCCCCCCATCAGCGGACGCTTGGTGCGGTCCCGGTGTCCGCCGGCACCAAACACGGTGATGATCCTGCCCATGCAGAATTCTCTGGCAGTGATGATGCAGTTCTTCAGGCTGTCCGGCGTATGGGAATAATCCACAAACACCGAAAAAGGCGCATCGACCTCCACCCGTTGAAATCTTCCGGGCACAGGCTTCATGTTTTCCAGCGCTTGCTGGATCGTTTCGGCTGGAATCCCTTCAACCAATGCGACGGTAATGGCCGCCAGGGAATTGTAGACATTGAACTGTCCATGGAGCTGCATGCGCACCGGAAAAGACTTCCTTAAATAGGTCAGTTCATATTGGATCCCTTGACTGCTGAGACGGATGTCTTCAGCTCTGACCATGCTTCGCGGATCTAGCCCGTAGGTGATGAAAGGCACCCTGCAGAGATCCGACAGCTCGTCACAGACCGGATCGTCCCGGTTGAGGATCGCCATTTTTTTATCGCTTTTTTTCCCCATCGGGTCCAGACTTGAAAACAATCGGGATTTCTGAGCCAGGTATTCTTCCATCGTCCCATGGAAATCCAAATGGTCCTGAGTCAGGTTCGTAAAAACGCCTAAATCAAATTCTACACCCGCAACCCTGTTTTGGGCAAGTGCATGTGAACTGACCTCCATCACTACATACTCCATTCCAGACTTGGCCATCTCCGAAAAAAGGCCGGCCAGCTCCGGGCAGTCCGGAGTGGTTAGGCTGCCCGGGAGCACTTTTTGACCGATCCGATTGTGAATGGTACCCATCAAACCAACTTTTTTGCCGTTTGCTTCCAAAATATGTGCGATCATGTTGGTCACGGTGGTCTTGCCGTTGGTGCCTGTCACACCGATAACCCTCATTTTCAGCGACGGTTCGTCTAAAAAAGCCTGCAGCAATTCCCCAAGAACTTTTCGGCTGCTGCCGGCCAGGAGCCAAGGCACACCCTCACGACAGTACGCCGGATCCTCGATGACCACGGCTGCGGCGCCTTGCCGCAGCGCCTGCTGTATATAATCATGGCCGTCGGCAGCCTCTCCCTTAACAGCGACGAAGAGATAGCCTTCTTTGACTTTTCTGGAATCGCTGACAATCCCCAGAATCTCCTGCTGCCCGTCCATATCCGGACGCCGGCCGATGATATCGTCTGTATTGCTGGTCAATGCTTCGAGTTTCATACTTTTGCCCTCCATCCTTACGGATCTAGCGTTTCTTCCGAGGGTTCCTTCTCTTCTTCCAGTTGCACGGTGATTTTATCGCCGGCTTGGATCAGGGTGCCCGGGGCGGGATCCTGATACATGGCGACCCCTTCCCCGACGATTTCAAAGCTCAGGTCAACCCCTTCAGAAATTTTCAAGATCTCTTCTTTGGTCTTGCCGGTCAGTTCAGGGGCTGGTATTTGCGCCGCAGTACCGGCATTTTTCGGCATCCGGGTGTAGAGCACCACCGAATTGCCTTTCAGGATCTGGGTATTGGCCAGGGGAAGCTGGGCAATAACCTGGGCCCCGTCGCCGATGACGCTGGCCTGAAGCCCTGCTTGCTGGATTTCCGCAATCGCGGCCTGAACGTCTTTTTCCACCAGGGAAGGGACTGTCACCGCCTGCAATGACGAGGCGCTGACTTGCTCCGGAACCACCTGAGCCGGAACTTTCAAATAGCTGAGGGTGTCACGGACCACCGACTCGAAGGCCGGTGCGCAGACGGCGGAGCCGGTATGGACGCCGGTTTTCGGATTGTCGGCGACCACCAGACAGACGATCTGAGGGTCATTGGCAGGCGCAACCCCCATGAAGGAAGGGATGAACTCCGTCGAAGAGTAGCCGCCGCCGGGAATGATCTTCTGAGCGGTTCCTGTTTTTCCGCCAACCCGATAGCCTTCGATATATGCTGCTTTCCCGGTCCCCTGGCTGACCACCGTTTCCAGGGCCGACAAGACGGTTTTTGAGGTTTCCGGAGAGATGACCTGCCTGACGATTTCCGGCTCAATGGTTTCGACCAGATTCCCCGAGGCATCGCGGATTTCCTGAACGATCTGCGGCTTCATAAGATTCCCGCCATTGCAGATCGCACAAAACGCGGTCAGCAGCTGGATCGGGGTCACGGCATTGGCCTGGCCGATGGACATGGTGGCAAGGTCCAGCTCAGTGCATCTTTTTTGGCCGACGATCAGGCCGGTGCCCTCGCCGGGCAGGTCGACGCCGGTTTTCTGGCCGAAGCCAAAGCCATTGAGGTACTTATAGAAAAGGTCCTGCCCCATTTTCAGCCCGATGGTTACAAACACCGGGTTGCAGGAATTCTGGACGCCTTCAAAAAAAGTTTCATAACCGTGGGGACGCCCGGTGCGCCAGCAGCGGATCGTCCCGCCTTTGACTTTGATGGCGCCGCCGCAGTAAAAGGTGTCCTGAGGCGTGACCACGCCTTCTTCCAGCGCACCGGACATCACCACCGTTTTGAAGGTGGAGCCAGGCTCATAGACGTCGGAAATCAAGAGATTTTTCCATAGGTTCTCATCATATTTATTGTAGACGTTTGGGTCAAAGGTGGGGCTGACAGCCATGGCCAGGATCCGGCCGGTCTTTGGCTCCATCACCAGGATCCCCGCCCGATCGGTCTGATGGGTCTCCGCCAGCTTTCTGAGTTCCCGTTCCGCGATATATTGGATGGTTTCATCAATGGTCAGCACCAGACTGGAGCCGTCCACCGGCGCAATGAATTTTTGAGTCGCTTCCGGAATCCTCTGATTCTTGCTGTCGAACTCCACCATCAAGGTGCCCGGCGTGCCGCTCAGGGTTTTATCAAAAGAAGCTTCAATCCCGTTGAGGCCATTGTTGTCCATGCCCACAAAGCCCAGAACATTGGCTAGGAGCGCGCCTTTGGGATAGACCCTTTCAGGCTCCTCCACCGAATGGATGCCCTTAAGGCTCAGCGCTTTGATGGCCTCTGCTTTTTCTTTGTCCACCTTGCGCTGTATCCAGACGAAGGCTTGATTTTTAGTGATCTGGTTCAGGATTTCCGTTTGGGAGACGCCCAGGATCCTGGAAAGCTGTTGGGCGATTTCCGCTTCCTTGCCTTCCTCGATCTGCGGGGGATTGGCGTAAAAAGAATCGGTGGTGATGCTGATGGCCAGCGGCCGCCCATTGCGGTCTGAGATCACCCCGCGCTTGGCCTCGATCGCCACATCCCGGAAACGGGCTTCGTAGGCCATTTTCTGCAATTCTTCGCCTTTAAACAACTGAATCCAGATCAATCTGCTAAATAGTCCCATGAACGCCAAGGAGACCAGTAAGAGGATGATCTGAATCCGTTTTTTGGTTTTTATTCGAACAGGCTGTTGTCTCACCGTTATGCCCTGCCTTTATGATTATTTTAAGGCCAGGATGAAATCCACCACAGCCGCCAGAGGGCTAGGCGCCGTTTCAATTGTTTCAGTGGTTTCCACAGGTCTTATTTTGCCCTCGGCCACCACGGTATCCGATAGGACCATGTACTGGATATCCGCTTCTTTGACCATGCCCAATTCCTGCGTCGCGATCGCCTCGATGCGTTCCAGGGATTTTTTGCCGGCAATCTCTCCCTTGAGGCGCTCGTTCTCCATCATGGCGCTTTCATTCTGTGCCGTCAGCTGGTTGACTTCCCAATTCATCCGGGTAACCCCTGCCTTGACAAAAATATAGGATAGTCCCATCAGAAACAGGACAAAGGCCATGGTGGAAAGCACGATGGCCACCGTTGAACGGTAAGACGATCTTGATTGGATCTGCCGCTGGGCCAGACGCTTGCCGCCGGCTGGCGGCAGGGGCTGCCGGTAAGGCTGTGCAACAACATCGGGATAGCCGTTTGCAACTTTTCTTAAAGGCACTGCCATTTCTCCACGTCCTTTCCCGGTTCTGAAAAAGTCATCCGGCTGTTGGTTTCATGTCGATGGAATTATTTCTTTAAGAAGCCTCTCAATTTCGCACTGCGGGCCCGAGGATTCTGCTCCAGCTCCCTTTCGGACGGGAGGATCGGCTTGCTTGTAAGGACTTTGCCTTGGGAAGTCCGGTGACACTGACAAATCGGAATATTTTTGGGGCATATGCATCCTTGGGCTAATTCCCGGAAGGTGTTTTTAACGATCCGGTCCTCCAGGGAATGGAACGTAATGATTCCGATGCGTCCACCGGGTTTTAAGGCCTTCACGGCGGCGGCGATGGCCTGTTCCAGGATCTCCAGCTCACCGTTTACGGCGATCCGCAGTGCCTGAAAGGTTCGCTTTGCGGGATGTGGCCCTTCCTGCCGCGCTCCGGCGGGGATGGCTTTTTTGATGATCGAAACCAATTCGTCCGTGGTCCGGATCGGTGCTTGCCGACGGGCCTCCGCAATGAACTGGGCGATCCGTTTACCCCATCGTTCTTCGCCATATTCCCAGATGATGCGGGCCAATTCCGCTTCAGGCCATTGATTGATGATGTCCGCAGCCGTGGGAATCGCGGCGGTCTGATCCATCCTCATATCCAGGAGGCCGGCTTGCTGATAACTGAAACCCCGGCTGCCTTCATCCAATTGATAGGAGGAGACGCCCAGATCCATCAGGATCGCATCCGCCTGCAGTCCGTCCAGGCTTTCCCGTACTTGGTCCAAATTCGAAAAATTGCTATGGATCAGCTGAAAGCTTTCTTCACCCAGCTCCGCCAATCTTCGTCTTGCGGCCTCCAGGGCGGTTGTGTCCTGGTCCAGGCCAATGAGCCGCCCTCCCGGCAGGATCTGCTGCAGCATCGCATAGCTGTGACTGCCGCCGCCCGTGGTGCAATCGATAACGGTCATGCCCGGTTTCAGCGCCAGCAGGGAGAGGACTTCGTCCAGCAGAACCGGCGTATGTTGAAATTCGACCATGCTCAACCTCTCTCGTTCAACCGGCAGATCATCTAAAGAAACAATTCCTCCGCCAGCCCCTCATATTCTACATCCAGTCCATCACGATATTGCTCCCAAGCAGCCTTATCCCAGATTTCTATATGCTCCCCTGCGCCCACGATGTACACGTCTTTGTTTAAGCCGGCATAGCTGCGCAGTTCCTGGTTCATATGGATGCGCCCTTGTTTATCCGTTTCACATTCACTGGATCCCGAGAAAAAACGGCGCTTGAAGTCACGGATTTTTTTGTTGAAAACGTTCAGTGCGTTGAGCTTTTCTTCCAGGCGGCCCCATTCCTCCATGGTATAGACAAAGATGCAGTGCTCCATGCCTTTGGCCATCATATAATGGGCACCCAGGGCCTCGCGGAACCTGGCAGGCATGATCAGACGGCCTTTTTCATCCATCGCGTGCTGAAATTCGCCATTGAACGCCATGCCTATGTCCCTCCCTTTTTAGAATATCAACCCACCTAATCCACCCATTTGCTCCATAGTATACCACTTTCCTCCACTTTCTACCACTATTTTTTTAAAAAAGTCTGAAAAATCCGGGAGAGGGGACGGGGACTTTTTGCGGCCGCCGCAAAAAGTCCCCGTCCCCTCTCTTTTTTAAACCCCCGTTATTCGTCTTTATCCTGCCAATCCTTCGTTAATCGGCATTTAACGCTCTGTCCCTTTGTTTTTCCAAACAAAAAAACCGGCCTCCGCGCACATCCCGGCTGCCGGTTCATTCCTGCCAAATTAATTAGTCAGGGTCAGTTTCCGCTTGATTTCTGGATTTTTTGCCGACGGATGCTGACATCATCAAAACGCAACCGCTGCGCTTCACCCAAAATACGATCCGTCAATCGTTCATCATAATGATTGAGCAATTTTTCAACTGAAAAGTTGGTGCTGATGACCCAAGACTTTCTTCGGATGATCCGTTCATCAATCAGGTTGAAAAGCTGTTCTTCCACAAAATCGGTTCGTTTTTCAGTGCCGAGATCGTCCAGAATCAGCAAATCGGCTTGAAACAGACCTTCCATCGGATCCTGCTCCCTCGGCCCCTCGATATCACTGTACATCTGACTGCGCAGCCAGGAGAATAAACGGCTGGTCTTTGTGTATATTACATTGCCGCCGGACGCCAGAACTTCATTGGCGATGGCGCTGCACAAATGGGTTTTACCAGTTCCGATGGCGCCATACAGCATTAAATTTCCGGCATAGGTCCCCTGGGCTACCTGCTGTGCAAAATGCCGGGCGGTGCTGAGGATCCGCTCATATTTCCGCGGTTCTTCATACCATTCCAGCGAAAAATTATCAAAGGTTTGGGCCAGCTGCAAGGGGGCCAGTCCGCTGTGCTGCTGCTTTTCCAAGGCCTCTTCGCGAACTGCGCAGCGGCATTTCTGCCCCGGATTCACATAGCCCCTATCCTGGCACAGAGGACAATCCCAGTCGGCTTCGTAAACGTCCGCATCATACCCCGCCTGCTTCAGCAACCCCTGCTGCTTCTCAAGAAGCGCCTGCTGCCTGGCTTGAAGCTGGGCGCGCTGGTCCTCGGCAGCCGCGCCGGTCACCGCCCGAAGCATGGCATGACCGTTGGCCGCAATAGCCTCGTCGATCGCCCTGATTTCCGGGTGCTTTCGGTACATGGCCTCCACCCGGAGGTCTCTCTCATTCAGTTTCTGAAGCCGTTTCGATGTCTTATCCATTCCGTTCCCTCACAATATGGTTTCTGCCTTGGCGATCCTATTCCACGCCGGCCCAGTTTTTATTGCCTCGTTCAACCAGCCGCTGATCAGCTGCCGGCTTCTTCTTCGGTTCCTGGCCACTGGCTGCGGCGGCTTTCTGGGCTTTTTGGGTTTGCTGTTCCTGGGTCCGCGCCTGGATCACCTGCTCCGCCCGTTCCAGGCTGTCCACCCCTTTTTCGTGCCAGTCTTCCAGCACCTTGTCGATGTACTTGAAGGAAGCGTTGTTCGCCCCCACTGATTCCTGGGCGGCTCTTAGGATCACCGAGTGGCTCATATGCCAATGCTGGCTCCATTTGACATAAAGCTCCCTCTCCATCAGCGTTACCATGCCGTAAGAACCCAGATAATCCTTCTTGATTTCGGAAGCCTTGCGGCTGATCCAGTCCACCTCATCCATAAACGAAGCCAAGCCTTCCATGGTATGGATGCCTGCCCGATGGATCTGTTCAGCCAAAGGCTTGTAATTCTTGATCTGGGTCAAGCCTCTTTTGAAACAAAGCTGAAAAAACGCCAGGATAAACTCTGTACCCCAGCCATACTTGATGTTCATTTCCTGGATCATCTGCTGTTCCCGAATCGTCACGGATAAGCTTCCCCGCATGCGGTCCAGCGCTTTCATGATACGGCTGTAGTCAAAGCCTGAGCCGGTCCGTGCCGACGCCGCAGCGGGGCCGGAAGCCGCCTGATCCGCTTCCCATAGCTGGTACAGCTTATTCCATAATGGATCGAAGGCTAGATTCCTGTCTTCGCCGGCATCCTGCCATCGAGCCCAGCCCTTATCCAAAGCCCAGCCCGTCCAGGGATCTTTGCCGGCTGCTCCGGGGACGGTCAAGGCCTTATCCTGGCGGCATCGACCCATGGCCAACACCAGATAGCCCAGCTCTTCAGGAGAAATGTCCAGTGAAGACAGCTTCTCCAATAAATTCAGCGGTATGGTCACCGCGCCTTTTTCAAAAAGATACTGCTGGTATGCGCCCTCTTTCATAGAATCCCCCTGTTCGTTTTGGATTGGTCAGCCTTTATTGTTTTTTGGGGGCTGCCGCTGCGCTCTTGCGTTCGATGGAACGCATCAATACATTGACCTGTTCCACATTGATCCCGCTCAGCAGCGTCACCTTTTCCTGAACATCCATTTGAATGCTCTGAGGTGCCGACCGCAGCTCCGGAACCATCAGTCCGGCCATCTCGATGGAAATGACGGCATTGCCGCTTTCAACGCTGACCGTTGTTTTGTTGATCCGGGCAACGCCCGCCACTTGGCTGGCAATGAACTGACTCAGCTGGGCCAGGGCCTGGTTGGTGATGATCAGTTTGCCGACTGCGCTGAATTTGGGCTGTACAATGGTTTTCTCCCCTGATTTTTGGGAGTGTCCCGTTTTTTTCCCTAAAAAATATCGGAGGGGGTTCATCAGATAACCCGGCAAGTCATCCTTCACTTCCACCAGCGGGACGGGAATGACGTGCATGCCGTAATGATTGCGCAAAGCCTGAGCCGTGGCGATTTCCCGTTGGGTCGCCACCTCCTCAATAAAATAATAATGTCCGATGGGAGGCAAGGCCAGCGTGGCGGCGATCCGGTCAACCATTTTGACGGAGGTTCCCAAGATCAGGATTTTTTCGGGATGGATCCGCTCGATCCCCTCCTTGATCTCTTGCGCATGATTCGGATCGACCAAGATGGCGCGTTTGACCGCTCGCAATGCGGTCGGCTCCCCTTTGGCAGACGAACCGGCAATTTTCTGTCCCTCCCGGATCAGAAGCCCATCGTCGATGACGGTATCGATATCATTTTCGTAAGCTACGGTCATGGCCCGGTGGCTTTTTCCGGTGCCGCTGGGGCCAACCAAAGCATGTATTTCCACAATGTTCACCTAGCCTCTGCAATCTTAATGCTCAGTTTATCATAATTGGAGAAAAGAAAAAAGCGTCTCCACGAGAAGACGCTTCCCTGTCCTGCGGTATCTAATCGTTTTCTTCGAAACGCCGCCGATCAAGGCAAGCTGCGCAAATACCGTAAAACTCCAGGCGATGCCCGTCGATTTGATGTCCGTTGATGCCGGAAGCTTTGGTTTCGATATTTTTGATCAAAGGAAGGTCCAAGTCATAGACCCCGCCGCATTCCCTGCACTGAAAATGATAGTGGTTAGCCGCGGTGCCGTCAAAGTGGCTTTGGCTGCTGCCATAATTCAGCTCCATGATTTCACCGTTGTCCCGCAGCAAATTCAGGTTTCGGTACACAGTGCCCAAAGAGAGCCCCGGAATCTGCTGTCTGGCCTCCTGGTAGATCCACTCCGCCGTCGGGTGCGTTTTCACAGACCTCAGGATGTCCAGTATGATTTTCTTTTGCCGGGTCATTCTTTGGATTCTTTCCATATTCATCATCCTTATGAATAATCATTACTAGTTTGATTGTAGCCCCACCCAGCCGCTCTGTCAAGCACTGCGGGGACGAATCTGCCTTCTTTCGGACATTGCCGGCAGCGGGAACACTGCGGTTCCCGGACTATTTCTTTTTGATGGTCTTCGGATCGATCCCGACCTTGCTCATCATCTGCAACGCCCGGGGATCGACCTGGAGATTGGGGGACCGCTTCACAATGATTTGCAGAAGCTCCTGGTAGTCTTTCAACGTCGAATCAAACTCGATGCGCTGCGGTTTTTCGTGGTTATCCTGGACGTAAAAGGACCGTCCAAAGGTGAGCAGTCCCGTTTTATCCTTCAGATAAACCGCCTCATGCCACTTGATTTCTTTAATTTTGAGAAACGGCCCGGCGCCTTTGTGCTGCACCATGCCATTGGGAAAAATCAGGATCTTGTTGTTGCTGTCCTGCCAGATCGTAAAGCTGAAATACAGAACGATCAACGCAATGCCTGCGGCGATATCATATTTCCCGCCCTCAAAAATGGCGACCAGGATGAAGCAGGCCAGGATGATGGTGATGATCATCATCTGGATTTTGATCCGTTTCAGATAGGTATATTCTTTTATGGGTTTCGACACTGCCTTTCCACGCTCCTCATCGCTTCGCTCGCTCTTAGCCCATGGCAAGGGCTTCCGACAGAATTTTCTGGATGTCCTCCATGATTCGGATCAGCTGCATCTCTGCTGCTAGATAATCACGGACCGAGGGATTCATGCCGGCCAGACCGGCGATGCTTTCAAATTCTTTTTGCTGTTGCGGGGTAACCGATTGGCCGGAAAGCTGGATCGTTTGCAGCTCCACTTGTTTTTTGTGGAAATCGTCCAGCAGTTTTTTGCTTTCCGGGTTGGTTTCAACAATCAGCCGTTTTTTCTGAAGGCTGTCAAATTCCTGAGATTCTCTCAGGGCACGGGCCAAATCATGGGCTTTGTCATGGATGTTCATTATTTTTCCTCCTTCAGGGCGATGGCCAAGAGCGTCTCTTCATCTTCATCCAATACATTGATCACCGGAACAGCAACATTCTCCCGCATCAACTGCTTCAAGGCCTCCTTGTCCACATAGGCCGCCTCATAATCATGGGAAGCATACCGATAGCGGGGATAAAAGGGATTGATGGTGATCATCCGCAGATCCACCTGCCGCTTGACCAGGATGCCGGTATGATTGTCCTGCAGCCTCACAATCCAGTTCTGCAGGTCAATGGGAGAACCGGAGACCAGCAGCTTGATCGGATCATTCAAAATCAGATTTTTTCCTTTAAGCAAGGGAAGCGCATCCGCCAGCAGTGCCTGGAAACCCATCTTCCCGATGATGCCGGAGACCACGATGTCTTTGGTTTCCTTCTTGACCTGAGCCATGGCGTCAGCCGCCATCTCTTCATCCAGGATCGAGCCGACCTGCAGGACCGTCTCTTCGTTCTGGGGAGGCTGCCAAAGCGGCAGTCGATAGACCGAACTGATGGCGGCCGTTTCCGCGGTCAGCAATTCGATGTCGGTCTGCCGCGCCGCTCCGGTGGCCATGATGATCCCATCGGTCTCCACCATCGGCGCGATGCGGTTCAGCGCCCCGTCCACCAGGATCAGATCGCAGCCGTATTCGGTAATCATCTGATTGATTTCCCTGATTTCTTTGCTTTTCGTCGGACCGGCCAGCAGGATCAAGCCTGGCTTGCGCACCCGGCCGATGACGACCTTGCCCAAGGCGGTCACAATGTCGGTCCGTTTCAAGATCTCGATTTCTGCGGTGCTCCCTTTGGCACAACTGTCCGCAATCGCCACCAGAGTCCCCGGAAGGGCATAGATCCTGGGCTTGGGAAGCCCGGTGATGTGGTCCACCAATTCGCCGTCATAGCCGATGCTTGTTAAAGCAACTACGAAATTTCGGGAGGCAGCGCCATCCATGATGGCTTTCATGGCTGTCGTTTTCCCTGTGTTTTTTGCCGTGCCGCAAAAGCCCAAAATATGTGGGGTCATTGGATTAACCTCTTTCGATCTTTTTTTTCCATTTTGGAATAATGGACAATTGACCATACTCGGACTTCAGCAGTCCTAAGATGAACAAATTGACGTATTTACCGTCGATGAACGCATGGCGCCTCAAATGGCCTTCGGCTTTGTAGCCGAATTTTAAAGCGTTCTGGATCCCGTAAGGCTGGTTCTCGAGAATCTTCATATACGTTTTCTCCAGCCCCAGCTCATAATAAGCCAGGTCCAGCAGAACGATCAGCAGGTCAAGACCATACCCTGCAAGCCGCATATCCTTATCCCCGATGCCCAGCAAGACTTCCGCGTTGCCATTGCAGCGGTCAATATTGCGCAGACAGCAGATCCCGATCGGCTCCTTGTCTCTTTGCCGCAGCACCAGGAACATCAGCCTGTCCAGACGGGGATCGTAGATTCCGCCCTGAACCTTGCGGATATCTTCCTTGATGTCTTCCAGATCGATGCTTTCGTACGCATCGTAAGCCATCCGGAAGTCTTTGTCCATGTACCATTTCTGCAGGATGACCGCATCCTCTTCCCGCACCGGTCTCAATTCGACTTTTCTTCCTTTAAACAAAAGAGTCACCTCCAGTGATCGAATGATTCAGATAAACCAAACCCTTAAGCCTGCTTTTTCGAGGTCGGAATCAGGAAAAGGCCAGATAGGATTTTCGGTGCGAAAAAGGTTGATTTTTCAGGCATCACAATGTCCGGGTCCGTCGTGCCGGCATCCGCCACCGCCATCAATTCCGCCGGTTCCACCGGATTCAGCGCCACTGCCAGGTCGTATTTCCCCTCATCCACCAAATGTCGCATCGCATCCAGCTCGTATTCCGGGAAATAGTCGAAACAAGCCGGATCATTGATCATGCTGTGATCCAGTTTGAGCAAAGGGTAAAGCATCCGTTCAAGAATATGGCAGTCCAGACGTCCCACCGGATCTTCAGGAACATAGTCGGCCTTGAAGCTAAAGCATCCTTCCGTGGTATACAGCGCGAATTGGTGCTTCTCCGGCGTCCGGAAGCTTTCTTCTTTCTGTAAAGGAAGCTGTTCTTTGATCGAAGAGAACGACACTTTCCCGCGGATCACCCGATTGTAAGCCTGGATACGAGCGGCGCCGGCCTCACAAACGTACGCAATGCAGCGGTCCAGGCCCATTCTGAGGGCGCTGTGGTAGCGATGGTGTCCGTCTGCAATGTATAAAGGCTGGGGGCCGATGCTTTCGATCAACCGCTGTCCTTCCGGCGACCCTGCTTCCACCCTGAACACTCGATTATGGATGCCATGCAGTTCGGAAGCGCCCTCAAAATCTGAAGTGAATTCATAAGTGGGTTTTTCCCTTGCCGCCACCGCTTCCAGGATCTGCCCGATGGGCGCCCGGGTCAGCAGCCAAACCGGCTCCGTCACATAGCCGGTATCCTCCATCAGTTTGATCCGTCCACGCACCTTTTCTTCGAAGGTTTTCTCATGGCGTATGATTTCTTTGTTTTCATAGGGCGTTACGGCAACGGACGTCAGAAAGCCAAGCCGCCGCTGCCCCTCCTTGATCTGCTCATAAACATAAAAAGCGGGTACCTCGTCCCGGACCAAAATCCCGTCCCCGACCAATTCCCGGAGCGCCTGCACCGGCGCGTCGCCGAGGACCACATGGTATAAGGACTGGGGGTTGGCTGCCAGAAAGGATTCCAGGGCGGTGCCCGGCTTGATTACGTCATAGGGAGGACACGTCACTGTTTTTTCAAAGCCCGCTCCCGGCCGAAGGCCTGTTAATCCATAGATCTCTGTCAATTGCATTTCCTCCCGAAGCTTGATTTTGCGGCTGTTTTCTTAGGGAAAAAAGCCATATCGTATTTGTGTTATACCTATTTCTGCTTATTCTTACCTATTGTACCATTTTTACAAACGGATAAAAAGACGCTATAAAAAATTGGTTGTTTTTTGATGCGGGTCTGATATAATTCAAAGGGATCATTTTTAATCAATAAAGGAGGGTATCGTTATGATTACCGGAGATATGTCGATAATCGACATCGTCAATGAGTATCCTGAATCACTGCAAGTTTTTAAAGAATATGGGATGGGCTGCATCGGCTGTCTGGCCGCCCGTTTTGAGAATCTTGCCCAGGGCGCGGAAGTTCATGGAATCGATCTTGAGCAGCTTCTTGCGGATCTGAACGCAGCCATTGAAAAAAAATAATTGTTGTTGTGAATAACAACAAAAAGGCTCTGGCGGCTGCCCTTGGCTCCGTCTTTGCCGCCTCCTTTTCGGCTATTTTCATCCGGATCGCAGTCCAATCAGGGACGGATCCTGTGATTCTGGCCTTCTGGAGGCTTTTTCTTTCCTGTCTGCTGCTTGTTCCATATACGCTGCGCCAGCCTCATTACCGTCATGAACTGTCCCGTCTGTCAAAATCCCAGATCTCTCTCATGATTCTTTCCGGGCTGCTGTTGTCCTTGCATTTCAGCAGCTGGTTCGTTTCGTTGAAGTATACGGCCACGGTCAGCTCCACTCTGCTGGTTTGCACCGAGCCTGCCTTTGTCCTCATCGGCGCTTTCCTGATTTTCGGTGAACGGCCTTGCCGCAAAGCCCTGCCGGGTCTGCTGGCCGCCGCCGCAGGGATCCTTTTGGTGGCTCTACCCACAGGAAACGGCGGCTCAGCCTTCGGTTCCGGCAGCACAGCCCTATGGGGCAATCTGCTGGCCTTGTTCGGGGCGATCAGCGTTTCGGGCTACATCTTAGCCGGCCGGGCCCTGATGGGCAATCTATCGACCCTTCTGTACAGCACCTGCGTCTACACGGTTTGTCTTGCCGGACTCGGGCTTCTGGCTTTATCCCTGGGCCATTCCATCCTCCGGATCAACCTGACCGGCCTGCTGATGGCGGCAGGACTGGCCTTGGTCTGCCAGCTGCTGGGCCATACCGTCTGCAATTGGGCATTGAAATTTACCAAAGCCGCCAATGTATCTTCGGTTTATCTTCTGGAACCGGTGCTGACGGCTTTCTGGGTGCTGCTCATCTGGAAAGAGGTTCCCGGTTTGCCGGTCATTCTGGGAGGCAGCCTTCTCCTTTCGGGCATTCTTTATTTTATTCGCTGCGAAAGTGAGCTCTGCGACTGATCTGTCAGCCAGGCATCCACGGGCGGGCTGCTCCCGGTTGCACAATCATCTCTTCGACGGATTACTTTTATACCAAACATCATCAAGGGAGGTCACCCTCTGTGCGGCGACCTCCCTTTTGCTTTGCTGTCCTATTCGTCTTCATCCTTTTGAGGCAATGCGGTGGGCAGTTTTCTGGAAATGCGGATCATGTCTTCTGCCAGGCTGGCCACCCTTTCCCGGAATACGAAAATACAGTCCATCTGGTCTGCCTGATCCTGGACGATATCCTCGGCCAAGGTCCGGCAGTTGGGGGCACCGCAGGCCCCGCAGTCCATTCCCGGCAGTTTCTTCAGGATGTCGTCCACGGCCTCCATTTTCAGCATCGCCACCTCCGGTTTGCTGTCCAGCAGAAGCGATTCCTGTCGTCCCAAAGGCGCTTTCCATTGGAAATCCTGCCAGGTGTAGGTATCTTCCAATTCGTCAAAGGGCTTCTCGATCTTGGCTTTACAGCGCTGCCGAATGATTTCTTTGGCAACGTAAGGATTTTCGATGTTCAGCGGACCGCCCACACAGCCGCCGGTACAGGCCATGGCTTCAATAAAATCAACACCTTGCAGCCTTCCCATGGACAAGGACTCCAAGACCTCCACCAAATGGTCCAAACCGTCGATGGCCAGGGACTGATACCGGTCTTCCAAGCTCTTCGCCTGTCCCCCGATGGCCGCCCAGCGGATCCCTTTGGATCCGGCACGGGTGATGACGTCCGATTCCTTCAGGCCTTTCACAATATTGTAAAGAGGCCAGAATATTTCAGATATGGCAATGGCGCCGTCGATCACCCTGGTGTCAAAGCCGATGGGATTGCGTGAGGCGGTCACATTGGCCGTACAGGGCGATATATAAAATATACCTACCTCGCCCGGCGGATAGCCTTCCCGGTTCATCCGGTCCCGCACCAGCTTGCCCATGATTTCCATGGGCTGGGCAATGGGCAGGACATGCTCTGCCAATTCAGGGAAACGGACACGGATCAACCGGGTTACAGCAGGGCACACCGAAGAGATGACCGGCCGGGGGCTGGGAACATTTTTCAGATATTCATTAATAAAATGGCCCATGTATTCTGCACCGCGGGCCACCTCGATCACCCGTTTGAATCCTAATTCCAAAAATCCTGAAAGGATGGTGTCGATGTCGATGCTTAATGGAAATTGCCCATAAAGGGACGGCGAAACCAAAGCCACCGGATACCTGAATTTCCGAATAACCTCTAAAGGTTGGGTAATGGCAATTTTGGCATATTTTGGACAAACACGGATGCATTCGCCGCAATCGATGCAGCGATCTTCCATGATGCGCGCTTTTCCTTTTTTTACGCGAATTGCTTGCGTGGGACAGGTCTTGATGCAGGTCGTGCAGCCGACACAGCGGTCCCTGTCCAAGCCTACGGAATGGGATGATTCCATTGCCATCCTCCTATTCTGTGGGTATCGGTTCCTGCCTGTCATTCAGCGGTCTTCACTCTGGGGGCTGCCTTCAGCGGGCTTCGCGAATGACCATGGTGACCGTGGTTCCTTCACCCGGCTTGCTTTGAATCTGGAACTCGTCACAGCAATGCTCTATATTCGGCAATCCCATGCCGGCGCCGAAGCCCATCTGCTGGATATGGGGCGGCGCGGTCGAGAAGCCTTTTTGCATGGCCTTCGAAATGTCTTCGATACCGGGGCCGCGGTCCCGGGCAATGATCCGGACCGTTTGCGGCCGGATGGCCGCTTCGATCTCCCCCCCCAGGGAATGGATCACGATATTGAGTTCGGCTTCAAAAGAGGCGATGGCCACACGGCGTATCGCCTGGGGAGAGTATCCCAGCTTGAGCAGCCGCTCTTTGATTTGGGAGCTTGCTTCACCGGCATGGGTAAAATCCTCTTTATCAATGGTTACATTAATGATTGGTGTAAAGGTTTCTTTGGGAAGCTCTTTTTTGGGCGGCATGTTTTCTCCTCAGAACCATCTTATTCTCTGCTTATTCTCTGCAGGCCTTCGATCTGCCTGCGGATTCGATTACTGGCGCGGGCTTTCCTGAAGCATATAGCCCACACCGCTGCAGGTCACCAGATAACTGGGGTTGGCCGGATCCTTCTCCACCTTTTGACGCAGGCGGCCAATGCCGACTCTGAGATAATGGACACAATGCGCATATTCCTGCCCCCATACATGTGTCAAGAGTTCTTCATGGGGAATCACTTGTTCCGATCGTTCCGCCAAATACATCAGCAGCTTGAACTCCGTCGGCGTCAGCGCAGCGCTCTTGCCTTGGTTGGTCACCTGGCGCTGGCTCAGGTCGATAACCAGGCCGCCGATCCGTTTCTTGCCCTCGTCCATCCGAATCACTTCACGAACCACCCGGCGCATCACGGCATTCACCCGTGCGAAAAATTCATCGGTGGAATAAGGATAGCCCAGATAATCATCCGCACCGTTGTTCAGAGCGACCACAGCCCCTGCGCTGCGATCGGCCTGTCCCATCACCACAATAGGGATGTTGCTGCTTTCTCTCAATTTCCGGCACAATATGACGCCATTGCCATCCGAGAGCTTTTCGCCCAAAATCAGCAAGTCTGCAGTTTCAGACATCACGCGCCCGGCTGCCTCCTCTCCGGTGTGAACGGTCGTCACTTCAAAGCCTGCAGCCCGAAGATTCGCCCTTAAGAGTCTCACCGCCGTCGGATCGGCAACCGCTAAAACCGCCGCCAAACGCCTCATTTCCCATGCCTCCTGTCAGTCCATATATTCGAATTCCATGGGTCCAATCACAACCGTGTCACCGTTATTTGCACCTGCCGTCTTCAAGGTCTTGTCGATCCCCATGGTTCGCAGGATCTTGAGCAACCGGTTGACAGCCGCTTCATTGGCAAAATTCGTCCTCTGGATCTGTTTCTCAGCTTCCGTGCCCTCCACGATCCAGCGATCCTGTTCGCGGCGCACCGCCAGAGCAGGACCGGTCACAGCCTCCAATTTGGTAATTTTGATATCTTCCTCCGGCACGGTCTCCTGAAGCAGCGGCAATTCCCGAAGCACTTGTCCCGCCCGCCGCATCAGAGGCCACAGGCCTTCCCCGGTGGCTGCTGAAACCGGAAATATTTCATATTGATCGCCATAGCTGCTCCGAAGCCGCTCCAGGTTGTCTTCCGCTCCCGGCAGATCCATCTTGTTGGCGGCGATGATTTGCGGCTTCTTGGCCAGATTAGGGTCATACTGCACCATTTCTGTGTAGATCAAACGGAAATCCTCCAAAGGATCTCTGCCCTCGGACCCGGATATGTCCAGGACGTGCAGAAGCAGCCTGGTTCTCTCCACATGGCGGAGAAAGCGATGCCCAAGGCCGGCGCCTTCACTGGCCCCTTCCACCAGACCGGGGATGTCCACCAGAACAAAGCTTTCCTCATCCCCTAAACGAACCACGCCCAGATTCGGATCGATGGTGGTGAAATGGTAATCGCCGATTTTCGGCTTCGCGGCCGATACCCGGCTGATGATCGAAGACTTGCCCACATTGGGAAAGCCCACCAAGCCAACATCTGCCAGCAGCTTCAATTCCAGGATCAGCCAGGTTTCATCACCCTGTTCGCCGTTGTCGGCAACCTCCGGGGCTCGGTTCACCGATGAAACAAACCGTGCGTTGCCCTTGCCGCCCTTGCCGCCTTTGGCCACCATAAGCCGCTGGCCATGGCAAATCAGGTCACCGATCAGCCGGCCATCTTCCCGTTTAACCACAGTTCCTACGGGGACCCTGACAATCAAATCATCTCCATGAGCCCCATGCATATTTTTACTTTTGCCATTTTCACCGGCAAATGCTCTGAAATGTTTTTTATAGCGGAAATCCACCAGCGTGCGGAGCCCTTCGTCCGCAATGAAAATGACGCTGCCGCCTTTTCCGCCGTCTCCGCCGGAAGGCCCGCCGTCAGGAACATATTTTTCCCGGCGAAAGGCGACGGCCCCGTTGCCTCCGTGGCCGGCTTTCACAAATATTTTGGCATAATCGTAAAACATGCATCCTCCTCAAAGATTCAAAGAACAAAAAGCCCCGGCAATGCCGAGGCTATCTATTGCCTAAAGCGTATCCAAAGGGCTCCTCCGGCAGCATTATGAATAATACGGATCCGGTAAGGATTTTAAGCCTGGACCTTTTCAGCGTAAATGCTGACTTTTTTGCGGGTTTTATCCAAGCGTTCAAACTTGACATACCCGTCGATCAGTGCAAAGAGGGTGTCGTCCTTGCCCAGGCCTACGTTGTTGCCGGGATGAACTTTCGTGCCTCTTTGACGGACGAGGATATTTCCTGCATTGACCAGCTGGCCGTCAAACCGTTTGACACCCAGTCTCTGGGCGGCGCTGTCTCGGCCGTTTCGGGAGCTGCCAACGCCCTTTTTGTGAGCGAACAGCTGCAAATTCATTTTGATCATGCTTCCTTCACCTCCTGTAAGGCTATCTCGATAAACTCTCCATACTCCTGCCGGATCGCTTCCAAGCCCCGGAGCATGGTCACCAATATCACTTGTGCGTCATGGTCCTGCTGTACGGTCAGATCATGATGTAGCCGGCATTCCAGAGCGCCGCTCCTGCCGATTTTGTATAAATACTTGCCCGGCAGAAACTGTTCCAGTCCGATGATCGCCGTCTGCGCCAAGACCGATACGCCGGCACATACGATATCTTGCCCCTCTTCGGCAAATCCTGCATGGCCCTTGACTTTATAGCCGCGGATCCCTGATTTGCCCTGGAGCACCCTGACCGTGATCATCCTGCAATGATCTTGTCAACCATGACTTTCGTATACGGCTGACGATGACCGCGGATCTTGCGGAAATTCTTCTTAGGTTTGTATTTGAACACCAGAATCTTATCGCCCTTGCCGTGTTCTACAACCTTCAGAAGCACTTTTGCATCTTCAAGATAGGGCTTGCCGACAAGAATGCCGTCTTCCTTCACCAAAGCAAGAACTTTTGTGATTTCGACCGTTTCACCTTCTGCAGCATGAAGTTTTTCAACTTTGAAAACTTCGCCTTCCTGAACTTTGAATTGTTTGCCACCGGTTTCTAAAATTGCATACATTTATAATACACCTCCTGTCCTGGACTCGCCGCTGCAAGGCAGCTTTCGCTTTGGAAACCTTGCACGTGCGGTTTGGCAGGCATAATGCGCCTACATTACGTTATGTTATCATGGGAATCGGGGCTTGTCAAGCATCCGCCCTCTGCGGCTCCAGGGCTGCGGCGGCGGGTTCGTCGATGGCGACCCTGCCTTTGCCCAGACAGCATGGGCACACGGCTTCCAGCGTGCTGTCCAGAGACTGCCTGACTTTTTTCCTCGTGATTTCCACCAATCCAAGGGGTGTGATGCCCAGGACATGGGTCCGGACTTTGTCTTTCTTCAGCTCATTCTCAAAAGCATCCAGAACCTTTTTCTTGTGGGCTTCGGAATTCATATCGATAAAGTCGATGATGACGATGCCGCCGATATTCCGGATCCGCAGCTGGCGCGCGATCTCTTTCGCGGCCTCCATATTGGTCTTCAGGACGGTGTCCATCAGATCTGTGCTGCCCACATATTTTCCGGTGTTGACATCGATCACTGTCAAGGCCTCTGTGTGGTCAAAGATGAGGTAGCTCCCGTTTTTCATCCAGACTTTCCGGTTTAAGGCCTGCCTCATTTCGTAATCCACGTTATACTTCTCGAAGAGTTCTTCCATGTTGCAGACAAACACTTTGTTTTTCAGGCGCGGCTCCATCATCTGGACAAATTCAATGACCTGGTTGTAGAGGCTTCTCGAATTGACCATCAAACGGTTTACGTCATCGCTGAAAATGTCCCTCAGGATCCTTTGGGAAAGGACCAAGTCCTTATAGATCATCGCCGCCTGCCCGGATGTTCTGAAACGGCGCTCGATCTCCTCCCATATACGGAGCAGGTGGTCGCGGTCTTGAAGCAGCTCTTTTTCGTCGGCGCCTTCCGCCACGGTGCGGGCAATCAACCCCATTTTCTCCGGTTTTAGCTTCCCGGTCAGCGCGTGCAAACGTTTTCGCTCCGCCTCGCTCTGGATCTGCCTGGAGACCGCCGCATGCTCCGTGGTCGGCATCAGGACCAGGAAACGGCCGGGCAGGGTGATCTGCGCGGTGATCCGGGCCCCTTTGCTGCCCACCGGTTCCTTGGAGATCTGTACCAGGATCTCCTGTCCTTCCTTCAGCAAGGTTTGGATGGGCGGTTCATCGATCGGGAGCCCGTCGGCGGCAAGACAGGGTTCCGTCCGTGCGTCCGCCACGTACAGAAACGCGTTTTTTTCCAGACCAATATCGACAAATGCCGCCTGCATCCCGGGAAGGATGTTCTTGACAACCCCTTTATAGATATTGCCGACAACCCTTTGATCCTTATCTCTTTCAACGTAGAGTTCCACCAGCTGCCCGTCTTCGACGACTGCAACCTTTGTGTCAGTGTCCTCCACCCTCATTAAAATCTCTCTGCGCATCCCGATGATCTCCTCCCATCGGCATATAAGCCTTTCCGTCCTCTTCGATGTACAATCCTGTCCGGCAAACCTGTCGGATGGCATCTGCTTCGAAGCCGCCAAAATCAGCCAGCATGGCCCAAACCTCCTGGGGCCGCAGCTGGGCCATGTTGCTCATGACCAGCGCCATCTCGAGCTTCAGCCAGCCGTTTTCCGGGCTGACGGTGATCCACCGGATCAGCCCCCGGACTTCTTTAGCCGGAATCGGTTTCTTGCCGGGTTTTATTTTCGGCTGCCGCCAAAGCTCGGCAGCAGCCAGCATACGATCGATGCCGGCCCGGACATCGGCTTCATGGATCCTGCCGGCGGAAACCAGGAACCGGTAAACCGCCAGATTGATCGAAGCAGACAAGCTTTTTCCCTGCATCGGAATTTCTTCCAGCTGCTTCAGCTTCAGTGCCGGCGGCATCGCTTCCCGGATCGCCTGTTCAAGCTTTTCAGGATTGACCCGACGGCGAAGCTCCACATCGAGAAATTCATTTTCTCCCGTGATTCCTACCGCCAAAGCCGATGCAAACGACATCTTTGGGTGAGGATTAAAACCCTCGGAAAAAGCCAGGGGCACCTCGGCCCGCCTGAGCGTCCGCTCCATGGTCCGCGCCAGGTCCAAGTGGGATAAAAACCGGCCGGCTTCTGTTTTTTCATATCTCAATCGTATTCTCATAGATCTTCCGCCTTTCCGAAAAGCACCAGCCCGCCTTCCGGTCCGCAGATCCCGCACCGGCTGCAGCCGTGATAGCGGCAATCCGGCGTTATGGTTTCTTTGAAGGCAAGCGCCTGTTCCCGTTTGAGGAAATCGGGATCGATCCCGTAATCCAGGTGGGACCAGGGCAGTACCGCCGTCAACTGGAAGGTTTTGGAAGCCAGTGCCTGCATATCCAGGCCGGATTCTTCAAAAGCCGTCTTCCAGGCTTCGCCCTTGAATTGCTCGGTCCAGCTGTCAAAACGGCACCCTTTTTCCGTCGCCTTGGCGATAACGACAGCCAGCCGACGGTCTCCCCGGGCAAAAACAGCCTCCAGCATACTGGTGAAGGGATCATGATAGTGGTAGCTGATCCGACGGTCCCGGATCCTTTGTCTTAAGTAGGCATGCTTCGCTTTGAAAACCTCCTGGGTATCCTGTCCGCTCCACTGGAAGGGCGTATGGGCCTTGGGCACGAAGTTGGATACACTGGCCGTCACTTTCAGAGCGCCGAAGCGCCCCTTCTCCTTCATCACTTGCGTGCCGCGGCGGACGACCTTTTCACACAAAGCGGCGATCCCGTCCACATCCTCCATGGTCTCCGTGGGCAGTCCCACCATGAAGTAAAGCTTGACCTGGCTCCAGCCGGCCTGGACCGCGTGTTCAATGGTCTGCAGCAGAGCCTCTTCCGTCACACCTTTGTTGATGACGTCCCTCAGGCGCTGGGTCCCGGCTTCCGGTGCAAAGGTGAAGCCTGTTTTGCGGACCTTCTGGATCTCGTTGGCCAATTCCACAGAAAAGTGATTGGCCCGCAAAGAAGGGAGCGATACGCTGATCTGCTCGCCTTCGAAATTCTCCATCAGATTATGGACCAATTCCTTGATGCAGGTATGGTCGGAACTGCTCAGGGAGGTCAAAGATATTTCGTTATGGCCTGTGTGTTTCTTCAGCGCATCGGCTTGCCGGAGCAGGGTTTCGCAAGAGCGTTCCCGGACCGGGCGGTAGATCATGCCCGCCTGACAGAAACGGCAGCCGCGGGTGCAGCCTCTCAGGATCTCCAGCATCATGCGGTCATGGACCACTTCGATATAAGGGACCAGCGGGGCGGTGGGGAAACAGGCCGAATCCAGGTCCTTGAGCCTGGCCTTTTTGATCATGGCCGGAGCTTTTCGTTCCATGCCCGGCATTTCCAGCGGCATGATCGCTGTCAGTTCTCCGGCAGCATCATACACCGGTTCGTAGAAGGAGGGGACATAGACGCCCCCCAGACCGGCTAATTCGGCCAGCAGCGCCTTCCGGTCCATCTTCCCGCCGCGGCAGGCTTTATGGTTCCCGATCGTTTGAAGCAGCCGTGGAAGCAGGACCTCCCCTTCGCCCAGAATCACTGCATCCAGAAAAGGCGCCAAAGGCTCCGGGTTGGAGGCACAAGGCCCGCCGGCGATCACCAGAATGTCCTCATCGCCGCGCTCAGCGGCCCAAAGCGGAATGTTGCCGAGGGACAGCATATTTAAAATATTGGTGTAGCTCATTTCGTGCTGCAGGGTGAAGCCGATGCAATCGTAGTCTGCCGCTTCTCTGCCGGATTCCAAACCGAACAACGGGATGCTTTCCCGGCGCAGCAGCGCTTCCATGTCGGTCCAGGGGGCGAAAGTCCGTTCCATCAGCAGCTCCGGCGTCTGATTGACGGCTTCATAGAGGATCTGGAGACCCAGATGGGACATCCCCACCTCGTAAACGTCGGGAAAAGCAAATAAAAACCGGCAGCTGACGGCTGTCCAGTCTTTAACGATCTCATTCAATTCGCCTCCGAGATACCGCTGAGGCTTGGAAATATCGTTAAGAAACGGTTCGATGTCTTGTTTCCAGTTATTCAATGTCCGGCTCCTTCCTGATCGGGCTTCACAAAACGGCGAATATGCATTTTTTCGCAAAAAGCCCCTTAATATAATATATTGCAATGCCCTCCTTGGCAAGTGCGGTTTAGAAAGGCTTGCACAGCCGTTTTCCTGCATTTCCATTGAAGGTGCGTGAATAAGTGAATGAATACATGGTTTTGCCGGCAAGAAATATACCATATGGGAAATGATTCTGTTATAATTAAATTTAATCGATTCGGGAGGTTAACGCATATGGAATCTATATTGGCCGCCCTTCAACAGAAAATAATCATCGGTGATGGCGCGATGGGCACCATGCTTCAGGCCTTGGGTCTCCCCAAAGGACAAAGTCCTGAAGTCTGGATGCTGACGCAGCCGGAAGAGATTTTAAAGGTCCATCAGTCTTACGTCGAAGCCGGTGCCAGGATCATCGAAACCAACACCTTCGGCGGCAACGCCCTCAAGCTTCAGGAATATGGCTATGAAAACCAATTTCAGGAGATCAACCGGTTGGCGGTGCGGCTGGCGCGCCAGGCAGCCGGTCCCGGCAACTATGTGGCCGGCCTCATCGGCCCGACGGGCCATTTCCCCCGGCCGCTGGGGGATATCTCTTTCCTCGCTCTAAAGCAGGTCTTCCGTGAGCAGATCCAGGTCCTGGCTGAATCCGGTGTGGACCTGATCTATCTGCAAACCTTCTCCGATCTGGGGGAGGCCCGTGCCGCCCTGCTGGCCGCCAAGGAGGTCACGGAACTGCCCGTTGCCGTTTCCCTAACCTATGGCAACCATCAGCGCACCCTGACCGGGACCGATCCCCAGACCGCTGCGGCGATATTCACAGCCCTGGGCGCCGATATCCTGGGCATCAATTGTTCCACAGGGCCTTTGGAAATGCTGCCGATTCTGGAAATCTACCGGAAGAACTGCCGGCTGCCGCTGCTGGCGGAGCCGAATGCCGGTTTGCCGGTCTTGAAGGACAACCAATCGGTTTTTCCCATGACACCGGAGGATATGGCAGATTTTGTCACAAAAATGCTGGCCCTGGGGGTGCGTTGGCTGGGCGGATGCTGCGGAACAACATCCGATCATATTTCTGCCATGGTTCGTGCTGCCGGACAGTGGAACGGGCAGATGCTGTCCGAACCCGAAGAGCTGCCTTCATGCCTGGCCTCCCGCTCGAAAACCATTCAGCTGGGCCATTCGCTGCCTCCCCGCCTGATCGGCGAGCGCATTAATCCGACCGCCCGCAAAAGTCTTGCGGCCGCCCTGCAGGAAGGCAGCTACTCAAAGCTCGTCCAGGAAGGGATTCTCCAGGCCGCAGCCGGCGCAGATCTTCTGGATGTGAATGCAGGGCTGGCAGGCGGTGATGAAACCGTTCATCTGCTGCGCACAACCTACCAGCTGCAGCAGGCGCTGGAATTGCCTTTGGTTCTGGATTCGGTGCATCCGGAGGCGCTGGAACAGGCCTTGATCCATTACCAAGGGAAAGCCTTGATCAATTCGGTCAATGCCGAAGATGAAAGCCTTCAGAGCATCCTGCCTTTAGCCAAGCGCTATGGTGCCGCCGTGCTGGGTCTGACGCTGGATGGCAGAGGAATTCCAGAAAAAGCGGAAGAGCGGCTGCAGCTGGCAGAAAAAATTCTGGAGCGGGCCCTGGCCGCAGGAATTCCTTCAGAAGATATCCTCATCGACTGTCTTGTCATGTCCGCAGCCTCCAACACGTCCTCCGCCAAGGAAACCCTCCGGGCCATCCGGATGGTTAAAAAAACCCTGGGGCTGACCACCGTCCTTGGCCTGAGCAACATCTCCCACGGCATGCCCAAGCGTGGCTGGCTCAACCAGGCCTTCCTTGCCCAAGCCTTGGACGCCGGTCTGGATGCGGTGATTGCCAATCCGCTGGATGCCGGGATCCGCTCGACCTTGGCCGCCGGGGCCTTTTTGGCTGGCAGGGATCCCCACGGCTTGCGATACATCGCCTTAGCCCAAAGAGAAGATGCCCAGGAAACGGCCGCACCGGCCGTTCTCCCGCGGTCGATCGTCAAATCCGCTCAGCCCATGGCCGCACAGCCTTCGGAAACGGTGCTGGCCGGCCCGATCCCCGATAGCCAGGTTGTGAGCCGGCACCTTCAGCAGCTGCAGCAGGCGATTCTGATTGGAAACCAAACCGTGATTCCCGAATTGATCAACCACCTGCTGGATTCCAAGAGCTTCTTCGAGCTGGTCCAGGAAGCCATCATTCCGGCCCTTGAAACCTCCGGAGATACCTTTGCCCGAGGCGAAACCTTCCTGCCCCAGCTGCTGCTGTCGGCAGACGGCGCCCGGTGCGCCTTTGATTACCTTAAACGGGCACTGCCCGCCGAAGCCCCGGATAAAAAAGAAACCGTGGTGTTAGGCACCGTGGCCGGCGACGTGCACGATATCGGCAAGAACATCGTCAAAGCACTCCTGGAAAGCTACGGCTACCAGATCATCGATTTGGGCAAGAACGTGTCCTGCGATAAATTCGTCAAGGCCGTCAAGGAGCACAGCGCCGCTGTCCTCGGCATGGCAGCCCTGATGACCACCACCATGACCGAAATGGAGCCGGTCATCAAAGCCCTTCGCAAGGAAGGTCTCCGCACAAAAGTCATCGTCGGCGGGGCGGTGCTGACCCCGGAATACGCCCAGGCAATCCAGGCGGACGCTTTCGTCAAGGATGCCGGCGAAGCCCACAGCATCATCCGTCAGCTGCTTGACAAATAAGCCCTTCGAGAAATATGGGTGTCAATAGTCAGGGAAAATGACATCCTTTTACCTGGATAACTGATCAGCGAAAACGTCATCCTTGCGGCCTTTGGAATAGAACATCTTAGTATAGCCGAACCACGGAGATTTGTTTCTGGGCCTGTCTTGTAGTTGATCCGGAAAAGGCGTGGCGGGCTTGTCCTGTGGAGCTTTTTGTTCTATACTTGCCTTGGGCTGAGTTTTAAGCGGTTCTGGCGTGAGAACAAAGCCTTTATAGAGGACCTGCATTCCGATACGCCTGCTGGTTGCTACAGTGATCGTGTCATGAGGGGATGCAGGTATTTTTTTATTCCCCACCTGGGCAGGCAGCCGGTATTTTCGGTTGTCCAGGGAAAAGGCAAGGCCTGAATCAAGTTTTCTGGTTACATGCTTGGCAAAAAGCAGCTGCATAGCCGAAAAGTTTTGCTTAGGCAGGTAGACTTTTTCCGGACTGGCAGCCTGGACAGCAAATTTGCGGTTGTAGTAAGGAATATACTGTTTGAGGAACTCGTTAGCCTGGTCGATGGTGGCAATTCCTTTGCGCTGCATATCTTTAGGCAAGCGGTCCTGCAAAGTCTCCCAGAGCCTTTCGATGCCGCCTTTGGCCTGAGCAGACCCGGCAATGATCAGCAGGATATTGAGTTCACTGAGGGCTCTGGCAAAGTTGGGGCGTTTTTCTACGATGCCCGCCAGTTCTTCTTCAAGAGATAGTTGCTTTCTCTTTTTGCTGTCGTAAACAAAAATGGTTCTGCCGTCGGTATAGATTTCTCTTGGCAAATGGCCTTCCTGATTCATCTGAAACATCAATTCGCTGTATCCTTCAAGAGTCTCTTCTTCTTCGAAACGAAGCGCCAGAATACGGCCTGTGGCATCATCGAGCGCACCGTGCAGGTGTATGGGAGAGCCATTGCCCAGCCAATCAAAGTCGGAAGCATCCATCTGGGCCATTTCGCCTTCGTGTTCACGGGCATCTCTTGAACGATGTTTCTTCGGCCTGCGCTTGGCCTTCGGGGAACGGATCCCCTTTGCTTTAAGGTATCTGGACACGGTGCTGACAGAAACAAAAATGTCTTTTTCCTCAGCAAGCACATCGGTGGCATGGGAAAAGTTATAACCGGATAATTCTGTTTGGTAAATCTGGGAAATGGCGTTAGCAAGGACAGGATCCAAAGCGTTTGAGGGTTTCCGGCCTCGGTTTTTATGCAGGATACTCATGACTCCATTTTGGGATGCCTCCGCTTTCATCCGTTGTACTTGCCTGATGCTGAGGTTCATGAGCTCTGCGGCTTGTTTGTTGGAAAACCGGCCTTCTAACAATTCTTCGATGATGGTGATTTTTCTGGCTTCTTGTTTGCTCATATTAGTTTTCATCCTCCTATTATACATAGTGATAGGGGGGGATGACATTTTCCCTGAAGACTTATACCATGACATTATCGCTGATCAACGACATTCCAAAATCAAACGGGTTGCATTTTGGAAACAGTATGGTACAATAGCCATAAAATAAGAGATTGGAGTTGGAAGGATGCGCAACTTTTCTTGCTGATCCATGAAGGCATCATAAAGCGTATGAAGCGGTAAAACCGCTGCTTTTGTTATGCCTGTGCAAGAAAGCTGCTTATTTCTTCAACTCACGCAATATTGCTGACTTCGCCTTGTTTGGATAGGCTTTGCTTTGTTGTATGATGGGCTGCAGAAACGTACTTTCTTGCAGCCCATATTCTATGTGCAGGAGGACAAAGCATGTCGCAGATCAACATTTCCAAGCTTACCTATGCCTATGATGGCAGTTACGACAACATTTTCGAAAATGTCAGTTTTCAGATCGATACAGACTGGAAGCTCGGCTTTACCGGAAGAAACGGCCGGGGAAAAACCACCTTTCTTAATCTGCTGCTCGGGAAATACGAGTATACCGGCAGCATTTCCGCTTCGGTCCGCTTTGAGTATTTCCCTTATGAGGTGAAGGATCAAAGCCTCAGCACATTGGGAATCATCGAAAGCATCCACCCTGATTATTTGCCTTGGGAGCTTCAGCGTGAATTGTCATTGCTGGAGCTGGATGTCGATGTTTTGGACCGCCCCTTTGAGACGCTTTCAAACGGAGAGCAGACCAAAGTGCTGCTGGTTGCTTTATTCCTTAAAGAAAACAGTTTTTTGCTGATTGACGAGCCGACAAACCACTTGGATATGAAAGGCCGTGACCTTGTCAGCAGGTATCTGGACAGGAAGAAAGGTTTTATTCTGGTATCCCATGACAGGGCCTTTCTTGACCGCTGCATCGACCATGTCCTTTCGATCAACAAGACAAGCATTGAAATACAACAGGGGAACTTCTCCTCTTGGTTTGCAAATAAAGAACGGCAAGACAGCTTTGAGTATTCAGAAAACGAAAAACTGAAAAAAGAAGTCAAGCGATTGAAAGAGACCGCAAGAGAAAAGATGGCCTGGTCGGATCAAGCGGAACGTAAAAAAATCGGCATCGATCCGCTGAAGGTCGACAATAAAAAAGGATTTATGCCATTGCAGGCCGCAAAATCAAAGAAAATGATGAGCAGAGCAAAGGTCATCGAAGCGCGGCAGTTAACCGCCATCGAAGAAAAATCAAAGCTTCTGAAAAACCTTGAGCGTTGTGATGATTTGAAAATGTCGCAGCTTGAATTTCATACCAGCCGCTTGGTTTCCCTTGAAAAGGTTTCTATTACATACGGTGAAAAAGCGGTCTGCCGGAACGTATCCTTTGCAATTGAACGCGGCGACCGGATCGCCCTTTGCGGTAAAAATGGCTCGGGCAAATCCAGCATTCTGAAATTGATCTGTGGTGAGAACATTCCGTATACGGGAAAGCTTGAAATAGGCAGCCGGCTTAAGATTTCCTATGTTTCGCAGGATACAGCGTCAATCATGGGCGATTTATCCGATTATGCAGCGCAAAACGGCCTGGATGAGAGTCTGTTCAAGGCGGTATTGCGGCAGCTCGGTTTTTCCAGGACACAATTTGACAAAGACATAAGGGATTTCAGCGGTGGGCAAAAGAAGAAGGTTCTTATTGCAAAAAGCCTTTGCGAAAAGGCACATCTGCATATCTGGGACGAACCGCTCAATTATATCGACGTGATTTCCCGCATGCAGATCGAGGCTCTGTTGCTTGATTTTCAGCCGACGATTGTGTTTGTTGAGCATGATCGCGTGTTTTGCGAAAGGATCGCAACGAAGACCGTTCAATTGCAGAAGGGCTAGCCGGGCGTCCTTTGAAGGCGGGAAATGGGGAATTCCTAAAAGCCTAGCGGTTTGGTACAATGAAATGCAAATGAGTCCCAATTTTCCAGAATGAACCCCAAAAACTCAAAGGTATAATATTCGGATCGGAGAAACGGTCGATGAAAAAACAAGATATGATCATCCGAATTGCATCGGCAGATGATGCAAGCGCATTGCGGAATATCTATGCGCCCTATGTGGAGCATACAGCAATATCATTTGAATACGACGTGCCTTCCGAGCAAGAATTTGCGGAACGCATCCGGCACACCCTGTTGAAATATCCCTATTTGGTGGCGGAGACCGGCGGAGAAATCGTCGGTTATGCTTATGCGGGTTCCTTTAAGGAAAGGGCGGCTTACGACTGGGCCGTGGAAACCTCGATTTATGTAAAAATGAACAAGAAAAGAATGGGGATCGGCAGCAGATTGCATGAAGCCATGGAACATATCTTAAAAGAACAAAACCTATTGAATCTGAATGCCTGCATCGCTTGCCCTGAGGAAGATGATGAATATCTTACGAAGGACAGCATTCTTTTCCATGAAAAGCTGGGCTATCGGTTCGTGGGTAAATTCCGCCTATGCGGCTATAAATTCAACCGCTGGTATCACATGGTCTGGATGGAGAAGCACATCGGGCTCCACAAGGCGAATCCGCCGGCCCCTAAAACCTTCTATGAGGTCCTAGAAAGGATCAAAGTTCGATATGGAATTTTTTAAGAATCGATTCAATGACCCTCGATGAATTGCAGCCGGGCGAGGAAGTCGGTCATATGGCGTCAATTAAACGTATCCGAATCGGATTGGAAAATCTTTGCAGAACCGATATAATATGAAAAGTGAAGGATAGACCCATATCCATGGGGCCATTATCCAATCGGATCTGGATGCCAGGGAGGAGAACAAGCATGCCGAAAGCCCGAAAAATGCTCAGTGACCGGGACGCTCCCTGTATCCAGGCTCTGATGAAACTCATCGAGACCCAGAGCAAGACGACCCTTGTGGTCTGGGCTGTGGATTATTCGGAAAAGATGCTCTTGCCGCTGTGGACCAAGGACCATCCGGTGGACCTGCGGCCGCAACGCGCCTTGGATGCCGCCCGGGCCTGGCTGGCGGGGGACATGAAGCTGCCCCAAGCGAAGGCTGCCATCCTTGGATGTCACGCGGCCGCCCGGGAAGCCGAAGGAGACCCTGTAGGGCAAGCCGCCGCCAGAGCCATCGGCCAATCGGCGTCGACAATCCATTCGGCAAGGCATTGTGTTGGACTGCCCTTATACGGGGCCTTGGCAGTGGCCTATGATACGCTGGGAACCCAGGCTGACTGGGAGAAGCTGCAGCAGTGTGCTGCGGAGGAATGCGGACGCATGTTTGATGCGCTGCAGGTTGTCGCGGAGGGGAAATGATCAAAAAAGTATTTGATTTATATGTCAATATTATTATTCTTGGGTTGCTTGCAATACCCATCGGGATTGCGGTTGGCATCATGACTGCGGTCTTTGGACGGACCTTGCTTTGGTTAACCGATGTGCGAGTGGCCTATGCTTATCAACTGATTCCCTTCCTTGGTGTGATCGGGGCTCTGATGGCTTGGTGCACCAAGCGATTCGGCGGAAAGAGCAGCAAAGGAATGGCACTGATTTTCGAAGCGGGTCATCATATGACGGATGACATTCCGCTTCGATTGATTCCCTTCACGATCATTGGGACCTGGCTGACCCATTTGTTTGGCGGAAGTGCGGGGAGAGAGGGTGTGGCCATCCAGATCGGCGGCACTTTGGCGCATGGCATCGGTAAACACTTGCCAATGGAGGACAGCGGAAAGCTTCTGCTGATGACCGGGATGGCGGCGGGTTTTGCAGGGCTTTTTAGAACGCCGATTGCCGCAGCTTTCTTTGCGATTGAAATATTAACCGCAGGGATTTTGGAGCATCGGGTGATTTTCCCTTCCTTGGTGGCAGCCTTTACGGCAAGCTTTACCTCAGGCTATCTCGGGCTTGAAAAGTTTTCCGTTGCCTTATCCGATCAAATCACGTTATCATGGCCTCTTGTGTTTCAGCTTCTGACGATGGGCATTCTATTTGGAATCACCGGCGGACTGTTTTCCCTGTCGTTGTATAAAATCAAACAGTTTTTGGCCCAGCGGCTTCAAAACCCTGTTCTGCGTATGTTGATCATCGGACTTGTCGTCAGCGGGTTTTCGCTGCTTTGCTGGGGTGGACGATATTCAGGTCTCGGAACAAACCTCATCTCCATGAGTTTCGCAGGCGGTGTGTTGACTTGGGATTTTGCGCTGAAGTTTGTCTTCACGGCGGTGACGATCTCCGCGGGTTTTCAAGGCGGAGAAGTGACCCCGTTGTTTGCCATTGGTGCAACCCTTGGGGTGGTGCTTTCTTCGCACCTGGGCGTCCCGGCCGCTTTTGCAGCAGCTCTGGGTTATGCGGCTGTGTTTGGAAGCGCCACAAACACGTTGATCGCCCCGATGCTGATCGGCGCGGAAGTCTTTGGCTATGCCTATATGCCTTATTTTGCCGTGGTTTGCGCCATCGCTTATGTATGCAATGGCAATTTTTGTATCTATCCGCTTCAAAAAGGGCGCTGGATCGACAATATTTAACCGAGCTTGGTCTGTATACCCTCAGGAGGGTCTTTGGATGAGTGCGGGTCCATAGGGCCTCGGAGAGGATTCGAAGCCATACCGGTTCAGGTTCTCATAAAAAGAATAAGGTGCAATAAGAGCGGAAACAAGGAAAACTCGGATGTGAAGAAGGAGTTGGCAGAGAAATGGTAAACATCAAAACGAAAAAAGGATCACCTTCGATCGATGAATGGCTTAGAGAGGCAAAGGCAGATCCGTCTTCTTTAAAAGAAGGTATGTTTCTCGTCCACAATGGCGTTGTGCGTCAAACCCCCAAAGCCAAGGTGCGTCAAGGGATCGATAATGGCTCTGTGGTAAAAGGCATGTATTTTTCTTATGATGGTGCAAAGGTTGAGACAGCGATTGCAGAAACCTACAAGATGGAAGGCATCTTCCATATTCGTGTATGGTTGAACGAAGGAGAGCTGGAGGTTGGCGATGATATCATGTATGTTCTCATCGGCGGCGATATCAGACCCCATGTTATTAATGCCTTAGAGACATTGGTTGGTAAGATCAAAAACGAATGCGTTGTGGAAATTGAACAAATATAAAAAATCTATAGGAAGGGTCTATGGATGAACCAGGATTTATAGGACCTCGGCGAAGACTTGACGCAATAAAACCGGAGATATAATACTTTTGGGCTAGACCGAAGGCGAAAATAGACCGAAACACCTATTCAAAATCAATGCGGGGGCTTGCTACACTTGTTTTGAGAGAACCCATCAAAGGGACAGGTGTCCCGTGAGGAGATCAGAATATGAAAGCTGAAATGAAGCAAGCTCTGTCAACGATCAATGATGCGGAAGACTTTGACGGCATGATTCGGCTGGCTTTGCCGGCTGCCGAGGAGAAACCAGCGGATATCAAAGCCCGCTATTGCCTGGCCATGGCTTACCTTGCAAAAGGTGATGGGACCGGCGGATTGAAGCATTTGCAGACCATCATCGATCAGTCCTTGAGGGATAACCGAGGAGACAAGCCCCATCGATTGTTTGTAAACCAGATCATCCTGCAATCTGTGGAGATTGCGGAAATGATGCTGCATGGCGGTGATTCCCTGGGAAAAAATACGCTGCAGATGGTCAAAGACGTTAAGAAGTACGGACAGAAATCCGGAGAAAAAGAATTAGAGCTCAACGCTGAAAAAATCTTGAGCCGGTGGATCCATAAAAACGCATTCGGTCAGCCGGTGGTGGCGTTCATTCCGGATTCACCCATGATCCTGCAGGTTGAGCCGACCAATATCTGCAATTTGAATTGCACCATGTGCCCTCGCAGCAAGATGACCCGAAGCCTGGGCTATATGGAACCGGAACTTTTTGATGAAATGCTTGCCGGGTGGGAGAACAAAGTCATGGTCAAGCCCTTGCGGCATTGGATCTTCGGCACGACGATCCCGATGATGAAACGGGGCTCGATCAAACTCTTCTTTATGGGGGAGCCCCTGATCCATCCCAAGCTGGATGCGCTGATTGAAAGCGGAAACCGCGCAGGCTGCCAGGTCGGGATCCAGACCAATGGAACGGCCTTCATCCAGCAGGAAATTCGAGAGAAGGTTTTAGCGGCTAAGCCTTCAGTGATCGGTATTTCTCTGGACGGCATCCATGAAATGTCTTATGGAGCGGTCCGGAAGGGCGCCCGCTGGAAGGAAATCTGTGATGGACTTGAGGCGCTGCATCGAGAACGGCAGGAATCGGGTTTAGAAAAAAAAGTCTTGATCATCGTGTCTTCGATCCTTCCGGAGTGGGATCAAGCATCCCAGGAACGTGCCCGAAAATTCCTTGAGCCCATTCGGCCGTTTGTGGACCAAATCGGGTTTGTCCCCCTCAGCCGGGAACGGGATCCAGAGTTTTATGATGAAAATGGTGACATGGTGTCCTACGAAAAGGAGCGGATAGACGACGCAGTGAAACAACGACCTATGTGTACGGAGCCGTTGACCAAGCTCAACGTTCTGTGGGATGGAAGGATCACGCCCTGTTGTTACGATATCGACTGCGAAATGCCCTTGGGCCACGTCCATGAAGGAATCGATCAGGTTTGGCGATCCGGCAAAGTCAAAGCCCTCCAAGCCGCTCTGCTCGATCAAGACTACGAGAAGCATACCTTGTGCACGGCATGCATGAGCGTTCACGCAGTGTTATAACGAAACGATATGGCATGGGAGGCGAAAGGCCTTGGCTACCGTTATGAGCCAAGGCCTTTTCCATGCGTTGCGAAACGACCGGTATGAGGTTTTCTGCCATCGCAGGCCAGTAGTGTGAAGGTAAACATGGATTCTATCTCTAGGAATATACAACAAAATGATGTTATAATACGGTTATAATAAAGTGGACGACCTGGAAATCTTTCTGGATGTGAAACCCCTTCAGCGGATCCCTTCCGGTGGCTGAGCCAATCATCGTCGCGAAAGGAGGAGAGTCCTATCGATTTCATATCCAATTGGGAACAGTGGGTGACGTGGTTTGTCTTAGGCGTCATATTGTTCTCTATGATAACAGGGAAGCTGAGATACGACCTGACGGCTTTTGGCGGCTTATTGCTGTTGGGCTTCCTTGGGATCCGAAGCCCGTCGCAGCTGTTTTCAGGTTTTTCTTCCCCTGCCCTGTTCACCATCGTTTCAGTTTTGGTCATGAGTGCGGGGATTGTTGAGTCAGGCCTTCTGGCGGGTTTGGGCAAGAAAATCGCCGCCAGGATCCACGACCCCGGGCAGCAAATCCTTGCGGTCTTTTTTTCAACCGGCATGATTTCTGCTTTTATGAACAATGTAGGCGCGGTGGGCATCATTCTCCCAACCGCTAAGCGAATGGCCACAAGGGCCAATGTACCGCAATATGAATTCGGGATCCCAATCGCTTATGCAGCGGTTCTCGGTGGATCCCTTACGCTGATCGGTACCGCCTCTAATCTGATCGTCTCGGCGTACCGGCAAAGCGCTTTTGGCCAGCCCTTCAGGATGTTTGACTTTGCGGCGCATGGCCTTTTCATGCTGATTTCGGGGCTTTTGGTGGTTTGGGTATGCCATGGTTCCAGCTGCCGATTAGCCGGCGGTGAAAATAGAGAAAATTCTGATCCCTTTAAGCATAAACCGCGGGACTTGGCAACTCAAGCAACTTCTCGCCATCCTAAAAAAAGCCTGCTTGTCCTTTTGACACTTCTGCCGGCGGTGATCCTTTCGGGCTTCGGTATCCTTCACCCATCGGTTGCCTTTGGGGCGATCAGCCTGGTTTGGCTTTCAATGGGCGTGTTCTCTTATAAATCCGCATTGGAGCACGTGAACTTTCCGATCATTCTTTTTTTAGGGAGCATGTTCAGCATTGCTTCGATCCTTGATGAAACCGGCGCCTTGAATGCCGCGGTCAACCTGTTAAGCCCTGTGTTGACCCAAATCTCGCCATTTCCCATGATCTTGGTTTTTCTTCTGGTGACCGCCCTCTTTGCAAACATCCTGGACAACTCCGTCGCGGCACTGCTAATGGCGCCCTTTGCGACGGCCTTATGGAAGTCGGGAGCCATCACCATCAATCCCGATGCGCTCCTGATGGCGGTTGCCGCCGGCGCCAGTCTCGGGTTGGTGGTTCCCTCTCATCAGGCGACCATGGTCGTTATGGAAAGCATGGAATTCCCTCGGAAAGCCTTTATTAAAACCGGCGCTGCAATCTGTACAGCAGCCGCATTGCTATCAGCCTGTGTGATTTGGATCGTATGGTGCTAAGCGGCGCAAACATGAAATCTGAGGAGGTATTGACGGATGGAATTCAAGCAGATTTACACACCGGGACTTGCCCATTGTTCTTATGTGATCGGAGGGAAAAACGCTTGTGTTGTTGTCGATCCGGCCCGAGAGGTTACCCAGTACATCAAAATTGCAGATTCCTATGGACTTCCGATCAAGGGCATCGTTGAGACCCATTTGCATGCCGATTTTGTGTCAGGGCATGCTGAGCTTAGGGAATTGACCGGGGCAACCATCTATATCACGAAAAAAGCAAATGCGGAATTCGAACATTATGCGGTTGAGGATGAGGAAATGATCGAAATCGACACGCTCCTTTTCCAGATGCTGGATACGCCCGGCCATACACCGGAATGCTCGACTTATCTCGTGTCGGATCTCGAGCGGGGGATTGAACCTGCCGTGGCGTTTACCGGGGATACGCTGCTGGTGGGCGATGCGGGGCGGCCGGACCTTTTTCCGGACATCAAGGAAGAACTGGCATCCAAGCTGTATCATAGCCTCCGCAGATTTGAAGCGCTTGGAGACAATATTGAGCTGTATCCGGCCCATGGTGCCGGATCCTTATGCGGCAAGGCCCTTTCTTCAAAGCTTTCCTCGACCATCGGTACAGAAAAAATCCATAATTCCGCCATGCAAAAGCATCCCGAAGAGGCCTTTATCCGGAGCTTCATTGAGGACATGCCGGAAGCGCCAGATCATTTTTCGCGGTGCTCGGAAATCAACCGAAAGGGCGCGCCGGCCATTTCAAAACTCGACAAACCGATGGCTTTATCGCCCGATGAATTTTATAAGCTGAGTCGATCCGGGCATCTCGTGGTGGACACCCGTGACCAGCTCGCTTTTGGCGCGGCGCATATTCCCGGGGCTTACGGCTTGAGTCTGAAGGGCAATTTTGCAACGTTTTCCGGTTGGGTCTTGCCCCCGGACCAGCCGATCCTCTTGGTTCTGGAAGACAAGAACGATTTGCCGGTGGTTTTGAAAGCCCTTTACAGTGTGGGACTTGATCAGGTTGCGGGATACCTTGAAGGCGGGATGGCCGCCTATGCCGCCAGCGGTCTCGAAACGGCCCGGCTTGAAAGCATCTCCGTCACTGAAGCCAGGGAACGGTATGCAAAAGGCGAGATCCTGCTTGTGGACACCCGTTTAAAAAGCGAATGGGATCAGGGACACATAGAGTGTTCTTATCATATCCCGGCCCCCGATGTTCGAAAAATGCACCCGCTTCTAAAGGGGGATCTTCCGGTGGCCTTTATCTGCAACTCAGGCAACCGGTCCTTGCTGGCCGCCAGTCTGATGCTTAATTTAAGCGGTCAGAAAGAGGTGCTCAACGTCATCGGCGGTACCACCGCCTGGATCAGACTGGGTTACAAGACGGTTAAGGGAGGAGAGGATCATTGTGAAATACCTGTTCGTTGATCTTTGGCCTTGGTGGCTGGGAGGCATTGCCATTGGGGTCCTGGTCCCTCTGATGTATTATTTTTTGAACACGGCCTTGGGTGTATCCACAGGGTATGGCAACTTTGTGAAAATTATTATGCCGGCTTCAAAGCTGAGATGGTTGAATTCGAATCCATACAAAGACAAATACAACTGGCGGTTTGTCTTTATTCTTGGGATGATCGTCGGCGGCTTTCTATCCGCCCGTTCATCCGGGATGCCTTGGCTGTCGGATTCCATGGGGATCTTTACAGACACCTTAAAGTGGTCCTTGGTTCCCAATATCCTTTGGTTTTTTGCAGGGGGGACTCTGCTGGGCTTGGGCGCGCGTCTGGCCAATGGCTGCACCTCGGGCCACAGCATTCATGGCTTGGCCACCCTGCAGAAGTCAAGCTTGGTTGCCACGGTGTTTTTCCTGATTTTTGGCGTCTTAACGACCTATTGGATCAGGGTTTTCCTGTTTGGAGGTGCTTGACATGAAAAACCGGATGGGGTATCTTCTGACTGGGATTTTCTTTGGATTTGTCCTGAGCCGTACCGGAGCTTCCGACTATAATTACATTTATTGGATGTTTTCGGGGGTCGATCTCAAGCTGGCCTTGCTGATGGGAACCGCAATCGTGGTCGGGGCCATTGGCATGATGATTCTGAAAGCGCTGGGCAACAAGGACATCCACGGCCAAGAGATTGAAATCAACCGAAAGCCTCTCAACCGAAACACGGTAATCGGAGGGATGCTGTTCGGCGTCGGCTGGGCAGTGTCGGGGGCGTGTCCCGGTACCGTATTGGCCCAGATCGGCGAAGGAAAAATCCTGGGGCTGTTTACCTTTCTGGGGATGGTGTTCGGCACCTACCTCTATGCCTTAATGGCGGAGAAGAATCCTGAGCTTTAGGATGTTCTGCCGGAGGACCCTATGAGGGGCCAGCAGCCATGCCGGAAAACAATATAACTTCGGAGGCGTTCCCATGGAAAAACCAATGCTGAAAAAACTCATTGAGGTTGCCGCGGGAAAGATGCCCGCCGATACGGTCATCAGGAACTGCAAGGTCACCGATGTCTTCAATTCCGAAATCATCGAAGGGGACATTGCCCTTTGTGATGGCTTGATCGCGGGGATCGGAAGCTACGAGGGGCTTCATGAAATCCATGCAGATGGTCTCTATGCGGCGCCCGGCCTTATCGACAGTCATATCCACATCGAATCGTCCTTCTTAAGTCCTGAGGAATTCGCGCGGCTGGCGGTCCCCCGCGGCACAACCACCCTTATCGCCGATCCCCATGAAATCGCCAACGTGTGCGGACTCAAAGGTCTGAATTATATGATCGAAGCATCCAAAAAGACGGTGCTTGATATTCAGTGGATGCTTCCCTCCTGTGTGCCGGCGACGCTCTTCGAACATGCGGGCGCTGAGATCGACGCGGCGGCTATGGCTGAGCCTTTCGCCCGCGGGGAGATTCTTGGGCTTGGAGAATTCATGGACTTCCCCGGTGTGGTCGGCGCTCGTGACGATTGTCTGGACAAGCTTCTTGCGGCAAAGCTTCAAGGGAAAGTCATCGACGGGCACAGCCCGGGGATCCAAGACAAAGCGCTGAATGCTTATGCCGCAGCCAGGATCCGGACGGACCATGAGTGCTCGACGGTGGAGGAAATGCTGGATAGGATCTCCAGAGGCATGTATGTTTTGCTGCGGCAGGGCTCGGCCTGCCGAAACCTCAGGGAATTGCTCAAAGGGGTAACCAGCAGGAACAGCCGACGCTGTCTGCTCTGCACCGATGACTGCCAGCCCAGAACATTGATGGCAGACGGCCATATGGACCATCATTTGCGCCTATGTGTTGAGGAAGGGCTCGATCCCTTGACCGCCCTTCAGATGGCGAGCCTGAATGCGGCCGAGTGCTACGGACTTCAAGACCGGGGCGCCATCGCGCCGGGCTTAAGGGCGGACATTGTTCTCTTTGACAATTTAAAGGATTTCAATGCCCAGAGGGTGTGGATCGGCGGCCGTGAGGCGGCTTCCGCGGGAAAATACATCCTGCCGGTCCATCCCTATGATCCCTCGGAAACGAAGGGGAGCTTTCACGTCAAGGACTTTACCGTCGAAAAGCTGCGCCTGCCTATTGCCTCGGACCGGGCCCATGTGATCAGGATCATACCCGGCGGCGTTGTGACGGCCAAGGAGACCGCGGATATCCAACGGGACCACAAGGGGGATTTTGTTCGTGATCCCACGAAGGACATCGTTAAAATCGCGGTGGTGGAACGCCATCAGAATACCGGCAACGTTGCAGTCGCCCTGCTGGCGGGGTATGGCATTCGAAAAGGTGCGGTGGCGCTTTCCATTGCCCATGATTCTCACAACATCATGGCCGTCGGCGTCGATGATGAGGATATGGCCTTTGCGGTGCGGGCCTTGATCCGGCAAGGCGGCGGAATCGTTCTCGCGGAAGGCGGGCGAATCGTGGAAAGCATGCCGCTGCCGATCGCCGGTCTGATGAGCGATCAAAGCGGGGAATGGGTCGACAAAAAGCTGACGCAAATCCATCAGGCTGCCCACGATGTGCTGGGGGTCAGCCGGGATGTGGAGCCGATGATGACCCTGTGCTTTATGGCCTTGCCGGTCATTCCTGAAATCAAATTGACCGATATGGGGTTGTTTGATGTTGCGAAGTTTGAATTTATTCCCATTGAAGCATAGGGGATGGCTATGAAAAAGCGAGCCGTTTGTCAACGCGCAAACGGCTCGCTTTTTGTTCGGGATGATGGGGCGATGCTGCATTAGATACAAGTCCATCCCCCGTCGCAGGGGATGATCGCTCCGGTTACATAGGCCGATTCATCGGCAGCCAGATAAACGATCGTGCTGTCAAGCTCGCCGTCTGTGCCTGGTCTGCCCATCGGTGTGGAGCGTTGAATAAAGGCGCCCATCGCTGTCAGCATCTCAGCGTTGACGGCTTCAGAGGGGAAAAAGCCGGGACAGATCGCATTCACTGTGACGCCTTTTAAGGCCCATTCGGCAGCTGCTGCACGCGTGAAATTCACAATTCCGCCCTTGGCGGCGTGATAAGCAGCCACTGGCACATCTCGGTTCCCAACCATGCCGAAAATGGATGCGATGTTGATGATCCTGCCATAGCCGTTTTTAAGCATTTCTTTACCAAGTTCACGGGTGCATCGAAAGACAGCGGTCAGATTTAGGTCGATTTGTTTTTGCCATGCGTCATCGTCCAGAAGCTCCAGCGGTGCGGAAGCGCCGCCGCCTGCGTTATTAACCAGGATGTCGACCTTGCCGAATTCTTGGATGACCAGGGCGACCGCATTCTGAATGTCTTCTTGGCGAGTCACATCACACTGCGAAGGCAAGCACTTCACACCAAGTGCCCGAAGCTCTTCCGCAACCGCCTCAAGCTTCTCTTTACGCCTTGCAAGAAGCACCACATCAGCGCCTTGCTTTGCCAATGCCAGGGCGAACTGCCTGCCTAGACCCCCGGAGGCACCGGTTACAACTGCGATTCTGCCGGATAAATCAAACATATCCTCACCTCTTTCCACGAATTATGGTCTAAATTGCCGGCTGGAATATGGGCGGCATATTAAATGGATTTTACCTTGCCGACAAATTCCTTGGCGCCTTTGGCTAAAAGTGAAAAGGCGCTGGTCAGGAGAATTTGGACACCGCGGCTCAAATATTTTTCTGGCGTTTCCCCCGCCCTTAAGACGGAGCCAAAAGCCTTCCCGGATCCGATCCCCAGATCCAAAGCCTTCTGAAAGGCAGCTTCGACCTCGGGGTGGCCGGTTTGTCCTGGATATCCCATATCCTGGGACAAATCTCCCGCGCCCATGATCACCCCATCCAGATCGGCCACACTAAGGATTTCCTGGATGTTTTCAATGGCTTCCCGGCTTTCAATGATGGCAAAAACCATGGTTTCCCGATTGGCCTCCGCCACATATTCCGTCATAGGCCTGCCCATTCCGTAATCCGCGGCCCGGGCAGAGGTCAAGCCGCGTTCCCCCCGGGGATAATACTTCACGGCGCGAACGACCCGTTCTGCTTCCTCGCGATTTCTCACACCGGGCATGATGACACCCATGGCGCCCACATCCATATAACGAAGAACGATTTCAGGAGAATTTTGGGGCACCCGGACCAAGGGGACGATGCCCCGCGCTTCTGCCGCCAGGACTAAAATTTCGCAGTCCTTTTCGCTTAAGGGTCCTTGTTCCGCATCAATAAACACAAAATCAAAGCCAGCCAGGGCACTGATTTCCACCAGTGCAGGCAGCGCTGCAGAGATCATGCAGCCTGTGACAGGTCCCCCTTTTTTAATTTTTTCTTTTAAAGCGTTCACGTACAAGCGACGACACTCCCATTCACATGATGTATTTTCTTCTATTTTATCGGCTGGCAAGGCCCATGAAAAGGAAAAATATTGACCGGAAGTATGAAATATTTGTTTTGTTCCGGATCCGGACCCGTTATAATGGCTTCATAAAAGAAGCGAAGAAGACATTAAAGGGGATTCTGAAAATGTGTAAACCATGTTTTGTGTCTTGGAGCGGGGGAAAGGATTCATGCCTTGCATTGTACAAAGCCAAGGAACAAGGCTTTGCGCCTCAAAAATTGCTGACCATGTTCAGCCTGGAAAATGACATCAGTTCAGCGCACCGGCTCAAGGAGTCGGTGATCAAAGCGCAGGCTTTGGCCCTTGGCATGGATCATGTCACGGGCAGGGCCCGGTTTGAAGACTATGAAAAAATATTTATTGAGAATCTGATCGAATTTAAAAAACAAGGCATCGGCTATGGGGTTTTCGGGGACATCGACTTGGAAGAACACAGGCAGTGGGAAGAGAATGTTTGCCGAAAGGCTTCCATGACGGCGGTTCTGCCCCTTTGGCAGCGCGACCGGAAAGATATTGTGCTGGAATTTTTGGAGCTGGGGTTCAAGGCCAAGATCATTGTTGTGAACACAGCCCAAATGGACATGCGGTTTTTGGGACAGGATTTGAGCGTGCTGCTTTTGAAAGAAATTGAAGCCCAGGGCGCCGATGTTTGCGGTGAAAATGGAGAATATCATACCGTGGTCTATGATGGACCGACGTTCAGAAAGCCTGTGGATTTACAATTCGGACACCGGATCATCCCGGTGGGTGAAACCTGGGCTCAAATCGAGGTGGATGCACAGAATCGCTGATCACAGCAGAAATTTGGTAAAATATTGGGACAGGCCACTCCGGTCTGTCGCCTCATCCCGGACCACCGCCGCCGCTGATCGGCGGTTTTTCTTTTTTAATATATACAATTTGCCGGATCCTAATCCGCGCGATGGTCAAAATATTCATATTTTGAAAGGGAATATTGATAGAACCAAACCCTTCCGAAAGGTTAAATTATGATTGAGGTGATGAACCATGACAAATAGCAGACCAAGTCTAATAGAGGAGAACATCAAATGCTCCTGCAAAGGGAACAATCTTGACAAGCTGCTGCAGCCCAATATCCTGATGATTCTTGCGAGGCAGAATTTACATGGCTATATGGTGATCCAGGAATTGGAGCGCCGAAATTTGTTCAACGATGAAAAAGCAGACAATGCCGGGGTGTACCGTGCCCTGAAAACCTTGGAAGATCGGGAAATGGTGCGTTTTGAATGGGTCCTGGACGAGACGGGACCTGCCAAAAAGAATTATTTCATTACCGATAAAGGTTTTGAGTGTTTGGGACATTGGATTGAAACGCTGGAAGGTTATAAAAAAATGATTGAAAAAATCATTAAAGAAGCAAAGAAAGTCTTGAAGGAGGACGCACCGGGTGAATGAGATAAGAGCCATTGAAAAAGCAAAACGAAGTGCATTGGAGGGTGAGCTTCTTGACCGGGAAAGCATTATTGCCCTGCTTCAGATCGATCCTGAATCGTTAGCCTGCGACACTCTTGGCAAGGCGGCTCGCGAGGTGGCTTCAATCGTTTGTAAAGACAGAGCCTATCTTTGGGGTGCTATCGGCTTGGATTACAGGGCTTGCCCAATGAATTGCGATTACTGTTCGTTAGGGGAAAAATGGGGTATCGTCAAAGGGGAAGGGGAACTTACTGAGGATGAAGTGATGGAGCTTGTGAAGCAGTATGCCGATTGCGGCGTACGCTGGATCGTTTTGCGGACCACCCAATTCTACAGTCTGGACAAGCTGATTGAGATGGCAGGCAGAATCAGAAAGAAAGTGCCTGGGGACTATGAGCTCGGTTTGAATGTGGGCGAATTCGATCTGGGGATCGCCAAACGGATCGAGGTCGTCGGTTTGAAATTCATCTACCATACCTTGAGACTGCGGGAAGGCATCCATACAAGGTTTGATCCTGCAGACCGGATCGCAACCCTGGAAAGCATCAGCAATTCTTCCCTTAATCTGGTTTCTCTCGTTGAACCGCTTGGTGTTGAACATACGAATGAAGAGATTGCGGACTCGTTTCTCAACGCGATGAAATTCGGCGCAACGGTGACCGGCTGCATGGAAAGGATCCCGGTGGCAGGAACGCCTCTCGGTCAGCTGCCGGCCATTTCGGAGAGGCGGCTGGCTCAAGTCATCGCGGTCACGCGCCTTGCCGCAGGCTTTCATGCACCGGATATCTGCGTTCACCGCGCATCGCGGCTCGCCATGGCCTGGGGTGCCAATGTGGCCGTTGTTGAAACCGGGTCCATCCCCAGAGACAATTGCGGTTCGATCAAGTCGGCGTGGCAGGGTTTCGGTCCGGCTGAGGCAAAGGCCTGGTTTGAATCGGAAGGCTATCCGCTATTCTCGAAGGAGATGGATTAGTATGAAAAAAATAATTGCCTTCATCCTGTCTGCGGCGCTTGCCATCGGACTTGCCGGCTGCGGCGGGAACAATGAAGAGGCTGGCATCCGTGCAAAGGTGGGCACATGGAAAACCGCCCAGACGATCCAGCCTTTCTTTTACCAGGAGCAGTCGGGCGGGAATGACAAAGTCGAAGTGGTGCCGTTCACGAACCCAGGGGACATGAAAACCGCCTTATTGGCTGGCAGTTTGGATATGTGCGGGACCACGATCGTCACGGCACTTACTGCAGCCTCCAAAGGTGAGCCGGTGGTTATCGTCTGCGGCCTGTCCAATAAATGCTCTGCCCTTGTGGTGGCTAAAAACTCGAACATTCAAACGGCAGCGGACCTGAAGGGGAAAAAGATCGCCTATGTGCCGGGAACCATGCACCATTTGCTGCTGCTTGAAGCCATGCGCAGCAGCGGGTTGGATCCGGAAAAGGATGTTGAGCTTGTCCGAATCGACTTCTTCGACATGGGTCAGGCCCTTTCACAAGGCACCGTGGATGCTTTCTACAGCGGGGAACCGTATCCTTCCACGGCGGTTTCAGAGGGTTATGGCCGGATCCTCCTGTATCCCGATGACCAAGAAGGCTTTGGGATCATCAACAGTGCCATGATCACAACAAAAGATAAGATCGAAAAAAATCCGGAGCAGGTCCAGAAGCTTGTGACGGCCCATGTCAAGGCCACGGAGAATCTGAACAAAGACCGGGAAGCCTGGCTCAACAAAGCATCAGAGTTTGGCACAGACCGGAAGGTTCTGGATTTGGCTGCAGACAATATTCAGCTTTTCTGGAACATTAATGACACGTATATCCAAAGCGTCAAAAATTTGGCCCAACGTATGCAGGAGCAGGGGCTAATCACGGAAATCCCGGATGTAGACAAAATGTTTGACTTGAGTTTTATTGAAACGGCAAGGAAGGTGCTTCAGAAATGAAGCGCCTTCGAGGAAAAATCGACCCGGTCGGATTCGGACTGCCGGCGCTTCTGCTGGCGGTCTGGTATCTGACGGCAAAAGGAGGGGGAATCCCGCCTTATCTGCTGCCCGCGCCTGACAAAATTGTCCGGGTCATGGTTGATTTTGCCGATGGGGTGTCAAAATTGACGCCTTATTCAGGAAGAATGCTTGAAAACCTGCTGGCGAGTCTTCTCAGAGTTGCCATAGGTTTTGCAATCGCCTCGACACTGGGGCTTCTATTGGGATTTTTGACCGGACGGTTTTCCATCGTGAAGCGGATCCTTGATCCGGCGGTCCATGCCCTCAGGACGGTGCCAGGCATAGGCTGGCTGCCGATCGCCATCGTCTGGTTCGGCGTGGGGGAACGGACCACGGTCTTTCTGATTGCATTGGCCGCATTTTTCCCGATCTACATCAATACTGCCCATGGCGCTGCTGAGGTGCCTGAACTGCTGCTGCGGGCGGGGCGGATGCTGGGGGCCGGTCCGATATCCTTGTTTTCCACGGTGATCCTTCCTGCGGCTTTTCCTTCCGTTGTGGTGGGATTGCGGCTTGGTTTGGGTGTCTCCTGGGCTTATCTGGTGCTGGGGGAGCTAACCGGGGTATCCTCAGGACTCGGCGCAGTGATGATGGATTCCAGAATGATGGGACAGGTTGAGATGATCATCGTCTCGATGATCTGCATCGCGGTTCTGGGGATCCTTTCAGACCGACTGCTGCTGAAGGTGTGCAGAATCATTCTTCCGGAGAAAGGAAGCTGAACAACATGAAGACAGAGCAGGTCTTTCTCATGGAAAATGTCTTTAAGAGCTATGCTTCTCCAGATGACGGGCGTCTGAAGGTGCTGGCAGATATCTCGATGCGGATCGGTGCCGGCGAAATCGTTGCCCTCATCGGTCCCAGCGGCTGCGGAAAATCCACGATTCTGAACATCGCAGCGGGCTTTGAACGTCCTGATGATGGAGGTGTGACGTTCAAGGGTGCACCGGTGACTTCGCCCTCCTCTGAAAGGGGCGTGGTATTCCAATCGGCGGGGCTCTTTCCTTGGCTGACCGTGAAGCAGAATGTGGCATATGGTCTGAAGCTTAAAAAAACAAAACCTGATCAAATCGAAGAAAAAAGCGAAAAAAGTATAAGCCTTGTCGGACTGAAGGGATTCGAATCTTATTATCCTGATCAGCTGTCGGGCGGCATGCAGTTGCGGGTCTCCCTTGCCAGGGTATTGATCATGGAGCCTGACATGCTGCTGATGGATGAGCCCTTCGCGGCTTTGGACGCCCAGACCCGGATTTCCATGCAACAACAGTTGCTGGCGATCTCTTTCGAACTCAAGCCGACGGTGCTGTTTATCACTCATGATGTGGAGGAGGCGCTCCTCCTGGCAGATAAGATTTATGTGATGAGCAAGCTGCCAGGCCGGATCATCTCTGAAATTAAAGTCCCCTTCAAGAGGCCGCGACCGATCAACATCATAGGCAGTGTAGAATTCTCAAGAGCGAAGCGTGAGGTTTTATCGCTGTTATTCAACTAAGAAACCACGTCAATATTCCAAATTTAAGAAGCCCATCCATAAGGCTATTTATGACTAGTATGAATATACAAGGAGGAATGAAAATGCAATTTATAGGAAAGCGACTCAATGCACCATTATTAGGTGCACCCGGCTGTAAGTTAACGAATACCACATTGAAGGAAAATCTACTGAACGCAGACCAGCAGTTTGAATCCCTGCAAAGACTTTACGAAAAATTCCAGCCCGACATCATGCTGCCGATGATGGAGCTGACCGTTGAAGCAGATACACTGGGGATGGGGGTAAGGATTCCGGAGAATGACAATCCTGCTGTTGTTGAGCATAAGGTATCCGGTATGTCCGATTTTGAGGGTGTCGTAAGGAATTACAAAGGGATCAGCGACAGGATGAAGGTATTTATTGATGTGATGTCAAAAATGTCTTCAAAGCTCCCCGCGTCCGTGGTCAACCTAGCCTATGTCATTGGGCCGTTTACCTTGGTTGGAGAGCTTATGGGGGTTGAGAATGTTTGCATATCGTCCATTATGGAACCTGACTTTATGAAGAGACAACTGGAATTTTGCAATCAAGTCATCGGTGATTACGCCAATGAACTGTTCAATGCCGGCGCAGATGGAATCGTGGTTTTGGAACCGACGGCCATGCTGCTTTCTCCGGAGGGCTATGTGGCGAATTCTTTAGAACCATTTAAAGATCTGTTGGAAATCGTGACCAATAAAAATCTGATCCTCCATATTTGTGGAAACACGATGCACTTAGTCGAAGGAATGTGCAAGACCGGAACCATCGGGTTGAGTCTGGATACAGCGGTTGATTTCAGCAAATTGAAAGATAAGGTGCCTAAAAACATTGCGTTGATCGGAAATGTGGATCCGGTAAACATCATGTTGCAAGGCACACCGGAGAACGTTGAAGCTGCAGCTCAAAAATTGATCAATGATATGAGTGATACGGATAATTACATTTTAAGTACTGGATGTGATCTGCCGCTTGATACACCAATGGAAAACATCGAAGCTTTTATGAGAGTTGCCAGAAAATGGAAAAAAGACGTTGAATCGCTGACTTGAGTGTATTTCTTCGAAAAGAATTGATCGAGGTGAATAAAATGGATCAAATCATTATTATCGGGACACAGCCGCCTTGCCCGCGATGCAAGCTGCTGACGGAGGTCGTCACTCAAAAGGCAAAGGCCATGGGCTTGAAGGCTGAAATCCGGCATATTGCCTACACAAGTCCCGAAGCTGCAGAAATCGCCGCCGCCGCAGGCCTTGTTCCGGGAACCGCGAAGGATGTGGCAAAAAAGGCGGGTCTTGAAATCCGATGGGATGATGCGTCAAAAATCCCGCAGATCTTCAAAAAGCAAATCGAAAACCTGGACCTGGATTTAAAGCCATATTCGCAATTATTCAAAGAAGTCGCCATTCTGGATCATGCCTTGAGGCCTTTTGAGAACATGGCCGAGGATTTGGGCATCCTGATGACGCCTGTTTTAATCATCAATGGCCGGGTGAAACACCGGGGCAGTGTGCCCTTGGTTTCTGAGATCGTCAACTGGCTGAATGAATTGTTATGAATGTGCGGTGCCGGCACAGTGTCTGGAAAGGATAGCCAGCGAAGCCGCCATGGGTTCGTTTTGAACGATGACGCCAGCCGGAACCTTCAGGCGGATAGGCGCAAAGTTCCAGATCGCCTTGATGCCGCTTGCGACGAAAGCATCACAAACCGCCTGGGCTTCCTTCGCCGGAACCGTCAGGATACCGATCCGGATGTTCATCGATCGGCATGTATCATTCAACATTCTGAAGGGATAAATCATCTTGCCGTTTACTTGGGTGCCGATGGCCTTTTCATCCACATCAAAACCTGCGGCAATGTTCAGGCCGTACTCTGAAAATCCTTGATAAGCCATCAGAGCATGACCAAGATTGCCTGCACCGGCCAGAACAGCCTCAATCTGGTTATCATAGCCCAAAACCATTTCAAGACTGCGAATCAGAGGCTCAGCGGCATACCCGATTTTAGGCTTGCCGCCTTCACTGATTGCGGCAAGATCCTTTCTGACTTGGACATCGTTCAATCCCAAGGCCTCTGCGATGGCTGTTGCAGAAATATGGACCGTACCGTCCATGGAAAGGGCCTTCATATAACTCAGATACAGCGGCAGACGCTGCAGCATCCGGACCGTAATATTGGCGTTCATTGTTTCCTCCGTCTTAGTCTAAAAAGAGGCTGCTGCACAGGTTGCAGCAGCCTCCGGTTGTTTCAGAGCATGGGCAGTTTAGAAATCGACTTCTGTATCGTAGTAGCAGCATTTCAGCAGCCTTTCCATTTCATCGACCGAGGGCTGGCGAGGGTTGGAGCCTGTGCAGGCATCGCCGATTGCATGGACGGCGATATCGTGAAGCCTTTCGAGGAAAGTGTTTTCCGGGACAAAGCCGTTTTCACAAGGGAAACTGTCGGGACCGTAGTTCTTGATGCACTGAGGAATGTTTAGTTCATCGTTCATTTTCCGAAGATAGGCAATAAGAAGCTGTACTTTTTCCTGATCGCTTTCGCCGCCCAATCCCATGAAGTCGGCAATGGCAGCATAGCGTTTTGCCGCATCTGCATTCTTTGCGTTGAATGCGATGACCTTCGGCAAATACATGGCATTGGCAGCGCCGTGGATGATATGGGCTCCGCAGTCAGCAAAAGCGGCGCCGGTCTTGTGGGCCATGGAGTGGACAATGCCAAGAAGCGCATTGGAAAATGCCATGCCGGCAAGGCACTGGGCATTGTGCATGCTTTCACGGCTGGCCATATCGCCATGATAGGATTTGACCAGTTCATTTTGAATCATTTTAATGGAGTGCAAGGCAAGGGGGTCTGTGTAATCGCAGTGAGCGGCGGATACGTAAGCTTCAACGGAATGGGTCATGGCATCCATCCCGGTATGGGCCGCCAGCTTTTTGGGCATGGTTTCAGCGAGGGCGGGATCTACGATCGCCACGTCCGGCGTGATCTCGAAATCGGCGATCGGATACTTGATCCCCTTGCTGTAATCGGTAATGATCGAGAAGGCAGTAACTTCCGTTGCGGTCCCGGAGGTGGAGGAGATGGCGCAGAAACGCGCCTTATTGCGGAGGGCAGGGATGCCGAAGATCTTGCACATTTCTTCAAAGGTGATGTCCGGATATTCGTATTTGATCCACATGGCCTTTGCGGCATCGATGGGAGAGCCGCCGCCCATGGCAACGACCCAGTCGGGCTGGAACTTCATCATGGCTTCTGCTCCGCGCATGACGGTTTCTACGGACGGATCGGCTTCGATGCCTTCAAAAAGCTCAACCTCCATACCGGCCTCTTTTAGATATCCAACGGCTTTATCCAGGAAACCGTTGCGTTTCATGGAGCTACCGCCAACGCAGAGGATGGCGCGTTCGCCTTTAAAGGATTTCAGAGCCTCCAAGGCCCCGGGACCATGATATAAATCGCGCGGTAATGTAAATCTTGCCATTGTATTGAACCTCCTGTGAATCGATTTTTGATTTTGTGCTGGGGTTTTATGCTACGGATAGAATAGCATGAAATCGGAAGAAGGGATCATATGAAAACGGAATAACGGTATAATAATATCGATATGATAATATCGTAAAATGCGAGAGGCTGGTGCTGGATATCATACTGCATCACATAAAAAGGATAAAAATTACGGCATGACCGTTCGCTCGGGACGATAAAGGACATATAAAAACCGTATATCGATATACGAATATCGATATACGGTCATCAAAGGGCAGGCTATTTATATTCCTGGAATGCAACCTCGTTTTTCATTTCGTACAATTTATTAAGGAAAAGCTTGTCGATCGGCGTGAGCTTATAATCCTGAGGGTATATAAAAACATCCTTAAAGGCATTGCCGCTGATGCTGCATCGGCGCTGGACCAGGTGATAACGATCAAGCAGTTCCTGCGGCAAGGGAGATGCCCACATAAACGTCTTCGGCACACGGGTCAGCAGTTCCAGTTCACTGCCTCGTTCGTACACGAAAATTCTTTTAGAAAGCGGATCCCAGGCCGTATCGGACGGTTGGATCTCTGATAGCGGGAGATAAGGGACTGCCCGGTCGCCATGGATGATTTCGATGGAATTTTTCTTTAAGGCCTGCACCTCCAGCACGGCATCGGCAGCGTTCGGATGATGAGCCGGCATCAGGGCCAAGCATGAAAAGGCCCAGATCAGCTCGCTTGACAACCCCTTTTCTTTAAGATAATCGGTAAAATAGTTTTCGTGCCGGGTTTGATAACGGATGATCCCGAGATTGAAGCCGTTTTCTGTGATGTTCGTGATGGCCTGCATCGAATTGGTTTCCTGAATGGTGATTTCGATGCCTTTCTCCATGTCCAGTTCGGAGACAAAATGGGCAAAGCCCGCGGCAATATAGCTGCCGCGGGGAATCGAAATTTTCAGCGTCTGCCGCTTTTCACGATCATGCTGGGGGATATGGATGGATTCCATCCGGTTCAGCTGGACAAGAATGCGTTTGGCGTATTCCAGAAACTCTTTGCCTTGTGCTGTTGGACGGACGCCCTTTTTTGTTCTTTCGAAGATGACAATGCCCAGGGAATCTTCAAGCTCTTTGATCGACTTGCTCAGATTGGGCTGAGCCATAAAGAGATTTTCAGCGGCCTGGGAAATGGAACCTGTTTTTTCTACCTCGACGGCATATTTAAAGTGCAGTGTGTTCATTCAAATCCACACCCTTGCTTTCCTCGGTCATTTCATTTCTTAAGTGCTGGGACAGAACAGCCAGAGAAGCGGCCAGGTTTTCATTTTGAACCAGCACATGGTCGGGGGCATTCAATTTGATCAAAGCAAAATTCCAGATCGCCCGGACGCCGCTGCCCACAAGCCGGTCCGCCGCCTCCTGGGCAAATTCAGCCGGAACGGTCAGGATGCCGATATGGATATGCATCCGTTCACAGAGGTTCTGCAGTTTCTCAAGCGGGAAAACCTTTTTGCCGCAGACGACCTGACCGACGATGTCTTCGTCGATGTCGAAGGCGGCGACGATGTTCAAACCGAATTTGCTGAATTCATTGTTTCCCAGAAGGGCTTTGCCCAGGGAGCCGACACCCACAAGGACCGCATCCATGGTATTATTGTAGCCAAGATAATCCTCGATGTTGTCGATCAGCTCTTTGACCGGGAAGCCTGATTTTGGTTTTCCCTTGGAGGTGCAGATCATTGAGAGATCTTTTCTCACAAGAACTTCATTCAAATCCAAAACATTGGCCATGGCGGTCGCGGAAATGATTTGAACGCCGTTTTCATCGACTTTTCGAAGGTGCTGCAAGTAATAGGGCATTCTCTGAAGTGCTTGGACGGTTAGATTCACATCGTTTTTCATCCAGGTCCCACCCTTTCGATATCCTGATATCGATATTATATGGCGCCCGAAGCGGCACTGTCAATAGGATTACGAAAGCGCATGAAAAGCGGTATGGAAGGTCGGGTTGTTTGCGGCAGCCCATAGGATTATAATTAAAATCAAATAGATCGATTGAGTGGAGAGCGGACATGAGCGATTCGTCGGGCAGAACCGAACAAGACAGGATGTCTCATGAAGAAAAGGTCAGCCGCATTGTGAAACAGCTTCAGGCGCGCATCAGCACGGCGCCCCTGAGTCTGAAAAAGAAAGCGGTTTCCCATGTCGTTCCCAAACCCAGGGACAAGAAATATTCAGATGAGCGGCTGGACATCAGCGATTTTGACGAGATCCTCCGCATCGATACAGAGCGGCAGATCTGCATCGCGGAGCCCGGCGTAACGTTTGCGACGGTTGTTGAAAAGACCATCCGGTTCGGCCTTGTTCCGGTCATCGTGCCTGAACTGAAAACCATCACCCTCGGAGGCGCGGTTGCAGGGTGTTCCATCGAATCCATGTCCTACAAGCATGGCGGCTTCCATGACAGCTGCCTCGAATATGAGGTAGTGACGGCCAAGGGCGAGGTGCTGATCTGCACTCCGGACAACGAAAATCAATTATTGTTCCAGATGGTGCATGGGACCTTCGGCACTCTGGGAATCATCACCCGGATCATGTTCAGACTCCTCCCCTCAAAGCCCTTTGTGAAGGTAACTTATGAGAAATACGGGGGCCTGGAGGAATACAAGAAAGCCATCTGGGCGCATTATACGAAGCAAGATGTGGATTTTATGGACGGCATCCTTCATTCGCCGGAGCTTTATGTTTTGAGCACAGGCAATTTTGTCCAAAATGTGCCGTACACGCACAGCTATGACTGGATGAGGATCTACTATCTCAGCACAGTTCGGCGCAGTGAGGATTATCTGAAGACACCCGACTATTTCTTCCGTTACAATAAAGGCGTGACCAATGTCCATCCAAAATCCTTGATCGGGCGGCTTCTGTTCGGGAGGCTCATCAACTCAAACAGCACGCTGAGGCTCGCCAGGGTTTTCAGAAAACTCATTCCAACGGCGATGATCCCGATCACCGTGGATACCTTCATTCCCTTTTCGAAAATCGGGGAATTCATGGAATGGCACCAAAAAGAAATCGGCCATTTTCCGTTGTGGTGCGTTCCCTACAAGATCATTCACCAATATGAATGGCTGGCGGATGAATTCTCCCGCAAAATCCAGGATGAATTGTTCCTTGACATCGCAATCTATGGTCTGCGAAGAAAAAATGCAGAATATTACTATAGGATCATCGAAGAGAAGCTGATGGAGCTGGGTGCCATCAAGACGCTGATATCGACCAATATGTATTCTGAAGAGGAATTCTGGAGGATCTGGAACAAGGCGAACTATGACATGGTCAAGCAAAAAACAGACCCGGACAACATCTTCAGAGGTCTCTATGAAAAGACCTGCCGGTCATCCAGAGGATTTGGCAGGTAACGATGAAGGGGAGAAAAATGGAGCCTAAGATCATATTTGAAGACAAGCACCTGATCGTTGCTGTCAAGCCGCCTATGGTGCCTTCACAAAGCGATCAAACGAAGGATGAAGACATGATGAGGATCATCAGGGAGCATCTTGAATTAAAGCATCAGGGAACCGCGAAGCCTTATGTGGGACTGGTCCACAGGCTGGACCGTCCCGTGGGCGGCCTGATGGTGTTTGCAAAAACGGAATTCGCCAATGCAAAACTCAGTGAAGCCATCCGGCTTAAGCAATTCAAAAAGATCTATAATGCGGTGGTTTGCGGCAAGCCCGAGGTTTTGCAAGGCGAGCTCAAAGACCATCTGGTCAAACTGAGCACGGTGAACATGTCGAAAATCGCCGAGCCGGGGCAGAAAAACGCTAAGGAAGCCATCCTGAATTACGGCCTCGTGAAAACCGTCCGGACCGATGAATATGGGGAGCTGAGCCTCCTGAGAATTGAACTGAAGACCGGGCGGCATCACCAGATCCGCGTCCAGCTCGCCCATGCAGGGATTCCGATCTGGGGTGATACCAAATACAACCCGCTGTTTGTAAAAACAAAGGAATGGGTCCGGATCGCTTTGTGGGCGGCGGAGCTCTCCTTCAAGCACCCCAAAGAAAACAAAACCCTGGAATTTAATGTGGATCCGCAGGACTATCCCTTCAGTTTATTTTTGCCAGCTATTGAGCCGCCTGACAAAGGCTGAAGCCGCTGCCGGTGAAGCGGCAAAAAAGTTCCGATCCAAGCCGTGCCGGCCGGAATCGGAACTTTTAATGCTTAAGGAGGGATTGGATTCGGGATTATGCCGTGATGCCGGCCAGGTCAAAACGATCCGCATTCATGACCTTATTCCAGGCAGATACGAAATCCTGAATGAATTTTTCTTGGGCGTCATCGCTGGCGTAGACTTCCGAAATGGCCCGCAGCTCTGAATTTGAACCGAAAATAAGGTCGACACGCGTTCCGGTCCATTTGAGTTCATCCGATTGGCGATCGCGGCCTTCATAGACGTCTCCGTCTTCAGAGGTTGCCTTCCAGACCGTTCCCATATCCAGGAGATTCACAAAGAAATCATTGGTCAGCGCCCCAGGCCGTTTTGTAAAGACGCCATGCTGCGACCTGGCGTAATTGGTATCCAATACGCGCAGGCCGCCCATCAGAACCGTCATTTCAGGTGCGGTCAGAGTCAGGAGCTGTGCACGATCCACCAGCATTTCCTCTGCCGATACAGAATATTTGGCTTTCATGTAATTCCGGAAGCCGTCGGCTTTGGGTTCCAGCACGGTAAAGGATAAAACATCGGTTTGGGCCTGGGATGCATCGGTGCGGCCCGGCTTGAAAGGAACGGTCATGCTGCTGCCGGCATTTTTTAATGCTTGCTCAATGCCCGCACAGCCACCCAAAACGATCAGGTCAGCCAGCGAGATTTTTTTATTGCCGGTCTGGCTGTTGTTAAATTCAGATTGGATTTCCTCCAGGATCTGCAAGACCTTGTTCAACTGTTCGGGATGATTGACCTCCCAGTTTTTCTGAGGCTCCAGACGGATCCGGGCGCCGTTTGCTCCGCCGCGCTTATCGGAACCGCGGAAGGTGGAGGCGCTGGCCCAGGCCGTCGATACAAGCTGGGGAACCGACAAGCCCGAAGCCAGAATTTTGCGTTTCAGCGCTTCGATATCCTGTTCGTTGACCAATGCATGGTTCACTTCAGGAACAGGATCCTGCCAAATCAGCTCCTCAGAGGGAACCTCCGGACCTAGGTAACGGGAACGCGGACCCATATCCCGGTGCGTCAGTTTGAACCATGCACGGGCAAAAGCATCCGCAAATTCCTCAGGGTGATCTCTGAAACGCTCTGCGATCGGCTTGTAGATCGGATCGTAGCGAAGGGAAAGGTCCGCCGTAGTCATCATGGGCGGATGCCGCTTGTTCGGATCATGCGCGTCCTGTACCGTATCGGCTGCCGCCGGATCCGTTGGCGTCCATTGAAAAGCTCCGGCAGGACTCTTTACCAAATTCCAATCGTATTTTAAGAGCGTGTCCAAATAACCCATGTCAAATTGGGTCGGATTCGGCTTCCAGGCCCCTTCAAGGCCGCTGCCAATGGCATCCCCGGCCTTTCCGCTGCCAAAACTGCTCTTCCAGCCGAGGCCCATGTGCTCAATAGGGGCGGCTTCCGGTTCCGGACCCACATGGGTCGCTGGACCGGCACCATGGCACTTGCCGAAGGTGTGACCGCCGGCAATCAGTGCCACGGTTTCTTCATCATTCATAGCCATTCGGGCAAAGGTTGTTCGAACATCCTGGCCGGATGCCACGGCGTCCGGCATCCCGTTGGGACCCTCAGGATTTACATAAATCAGGCCCATCTGAACCGCTGCAAGAGGATTTTCAAGGTTCCGTTCGCCGGAGTATCGCTTATCTCCAAGCCATTCGGCTTCGGAACCCCAGTAAACGTCTTCTTGGGGTTCCCAGACATCCTCCCGGCCGCCGCCGAAGCCGAAGGTCTTGAAGCCCATCGATTCCAGAGCACAGTTGCCGGCCAGGATCATGAGGTCCGCCCAGGAGATTTTTTTGCCGTATTTCTTTTTGATCGGCCACAGCAAACGGCGTGCTTTGTCCAGATTCACATTATCCGGCCAGCTGTTCAGCGGTGCAAAGCGTTGCGTCCCGTCCCCCGCGCCCCCGCGGCCATCCCCCAGTCGATAGGTGCCGGCGCTGTGCCACGCCATTCGGATGAAGAGCGGACCATAGTGACCGTAGTCTGCCGGCCACCATTCCTGAGAATTGGTCATCAGCGCGTACAGGTCTTTTTTAATAGCGTCCAGGTCAAGTTTCTTAAACGCTTCAGCGTATTTGAAGTCTGCCCCCATCGGATTGCTCAGGACGGAGTTCTGATGCAGGATTATTAAATTTAGCCGGTTGGGCCACCAGTCCTTATTGGTCATACCGCTGCCGGCGCCAGAGCTCCTCGTTTTGCCGGTGACAGGACATTTGCTGGTTTCTTCCATCGTAAAACCTCCTTCTAACAAGATTGTTCTTCAAAAGGTTCAGGGTTCCCCACTTTTTCGGGAGAAAATCGGGGCAAAGAAAGAATATTCTTGTTGTATAAGATTCATGACAGGGCCTTTAATGATATTATATAGACGAAGGGCATGTGACACAACAAAAAATAAGAATATTTAGAAAATGGCCGACTGAATAACATAACGCGCTTATTGTGTGTGTTTAGGCCGCGAAATTTACAGAAGGGATTTCACCTGCTTTTATAGAAAATAAAGTAACGCGGCAAGGGAGGCGGGGCGTTTGAAAAAGAAATTTCCAATATGGTTTCTTGCCATGATCATGACCTTGGCGCTGCAGCCGGCTGCGTATGCGGATGTGGGGCCGAAGCCTTTGGTGGTGATCGATTTTCAAGGATTGGAAAATGAATGGTACTACGTGACGTTATTATCCGAAATCCCGACGACAGGGCCCTATCGTGCAATCGAGGCCTATCCCGGAAACCCGCGTTTCAGTGAAGAGGAAGCGGATTAGGGATTTGGAAGGCCTTTGCGGCTTATCAGGACACCGATGACTATTATTTCTTACAATACTTTCAGGAATGTACGGATACCTCGCGGTTTACCTGGGGATATTACCCGCCGCCGAAATTCAAAATATTGATTTATTTTCCGGACCAAGATCAATTCCTGTCAAGCAAAAAAGCTTATGAACGATATGCCTTTGACAGTTATTATACGGCGGCTGTGCCAGCGCCGGGCATCCAGGGCCTGGAGCCTGACGCCAACGGGATCACGGTGGTGAGAAGCTATGATTATACCCGGGAAATCCAGTCTTTTGCCGTCGAAGCGGCCGCTTATGCCATCGGTTTCAAAAAAATTTATGCGGGTGCCGGAATCAGAAAATGGATTGCCCCGGTCTATGCTTTGAGTGCCAATGGGATATCCTTTATGGCAGGGATGTGGATCTCCTATTATTGGCCGGGTATTTTTTAATCTGAAATGAAAGATGGAGGTTAGAGCATGAAGTTTTGCTGGAGCATGCTGCAGGTCAAAAGTCTTGATGGATCGGTCCGGACCTTGAGCGGACCCAACCAGTCCAATCCCCAACTCAGCCTTTTTTACATACAAGGCCCAGACGGCATGATGATCCAGCGGGCCGAACCCATCAAGCCGTAGTTCCGCATACTGGAAGGAGTTGCTGTATGTACAACGCGCATTTCAAAAAAGCGTTCATAGCAATTTTCATCGTCCTTGCCCTGGGCACGGGAGGCTTGATGCTGACCGAGCACCTTGGCGCCTGGAAGGCCCTGTTTCTTACCGTCGAGACGGTGACCACCGTTGGGTTCGGCGACATCGAGGTCCAAACCTTGGCAGGGCAGGTCATCGTCTTTTTGCTGATGCTGGGCGGAGTGGCTCTGACCGCTTTCATTATCGGACGGATGATGGCTTTTATCCTTGAAGGGCGATTGGCGGATATCTATGGCAAGCGAAAGAGGGAGAAGAGAATGGCGGAACTGAGAAATCACGTAATCATATGCGGCATAGGACGGGTGGGCCAGCAGGTCGCCAAATTTTTGAAAGCGGATAACGTGGAAGTCGTGATCATCGAACAAAATGAAGACGTTGCCCGAGCGTTCCTGGAAGAAGGTTATCTCGTGATCCAGGGCGATGCGACCCAGGATGAGAATCTGAAAAAAGCAGGGATAGACCATGCACGGGGATTGATATCCGCGCTGCCGGAGGACGCGCTCAATGTTTTTGTGACCTTGACTGCAAAGGGTATGAATCCGAAAATCCAGGTGGTTGCCCGTGGAGACCGGCTGGAATCGGAAGCGAAGCTTTATCGGGCCGGGGCAGACCGGGTGATTTCTCCGGCGACCCTCAGCGGCAAACGAATGGCGCTTTGCATCACCAAACCGATGACGATCGAATATCTGGATACGGTGATCCATGACCAGAACATCCATATTGAAATCAAAGAAATCACGGTGGGGCAAGGTACGTTCCTGGTCGGACTCCGGTTGGATGAACTGAAAACCAAAGAGAACACCGGGGCGACGATTCTGGCCATTCTCCGCGGAGGACAGGTAATCAGCAATCCCAGTGCATCCGACCAAATCGAAGCGGGGGATGTTCTGATCGTCTTTGGACTGAGAAACCAAGTGCAGCGCTTGGAAGAAGTGGCTGCCATGAGAGCGGCCCATGAAGAAGGCCTTGCATGAGCATGCCCCGGACAAACAATCCGAATAAATATTGCATATGCAACAGCACTTCTCTCGTTTCTGTGGTTCAATAGAGGCGGAGATCCATCTGAAGGAGGCGGCGCGGGAAGCCTTCGACGGCTGTCCGGTTTCGGTAATTTTGCTCGAGGATTGAGGCAGCCGAATATTTTTGATTCCAGCATAAAAAACAACACCTTTGATAAAATATCGGTTACTATAGAATATAGAGGTGTTGTTTTTATTTTTCGGATTTCCAGTCAAGCCATGGACAAGCGATGTTATGTCTTGATCCTGTGACCGGGCCAATGGGTTCTGCGGCCTTAAGAGAAAGGAGAGATCAGCATGAAGGTTTTGTTAGTCAACGGAAGTCCCCATGCCCACGGATGCACCTATGTGGCTCTTGAAGAGGTTTCTAAAGCGCTGAACGCGGAAGGGATCGGCACGGAGCTATTCCAGGTCGGACCGGACCCGATCGCCGGCTGCATCGCCTGTAAAAGCTGCATCAAAACCGGTCGTTGCATCTTCAACGACCGCGTCAATGATTTTCTCGACTTGGCAGAACAGGCGGATGGATTTGTATTCGGATCTCCCGTCCATTATGCCGCCGCGGCCGGAGCGATCGTCTGTTTCATGGACCGTGTATTTTACACGGTATCGAATTCAAGGAAGAAGACCTTTTACCTGAAGCCGGCAGCCGCCATTGTATCCGCCCGGCGTGCCGGGACCACGGCGGCTCTGGATCAGCTGAATAAATATTTTCTGATTTCAGAAATGCCGGTCATTTCTTCCCGATACTGGAATATGGTGCACGGCGCCAAGCCGGAAGATGTCATGAAAGATTTAGAAGGACTCCAGACGATGCGTGTTCTTGGCAAAAATATGGCCTGGTTCTTGAAATGCAAGGAAGCCGGCTTGAAATCCGGAATTCAGCTTCCGGAACGGGAGGAACGGGTTTTTACGAACTTTATCAGAGATTAGAAACGGAATTGAATCATGCCGGAGGTGGTCTGGTGATCGAAAGCCAAATGTCGGACGATGCCAGACTGCCTTCGGCAATGACCGCTTGGATCCCTGATCCATGCGATGAAGTGGGAAGCATACGATGCATGATGATCAAGATGAATATTTGAAGGAACGCTTGAGCGGCAGAAGCATTGCGCTGATCGTGCTTCATGAGATCTATGGAATCAATGAATTTATTGAAATGACCTGTCTCCAATATCAGAGAAAGGGCTTTGATGTCTTTTGCCCTGATTTGCTGGGAAGAAAAAATTTTCCTTATTCGGCGGCGCCGGAGGCCTATGCCTTCTTTATGGACCGTGTTCGGCTTGAGGTTGATGATAAAATACGCGGTTTAGTCAGCCGGCTGAAGACGGAATACGAGATGGTCTTTCTGCTCGGGTTCAGCGTAGGGGCCGCCATTGCCTGGCGATGTTGTGAAAATCCCGGAATCAGCGGCATCATTGGCTGTTATGGCTCCCGTATCCGAGACCATTTGGAGCTGCAGCCTGCCTGTCCGGTGCTGCTGATTTTTGCGGATCATGATGCTTTTGATGTGGCGCGGGTTGTCTCCCGGCTTCATAGAAAAGGGAATACCGAGGTCCGTGTCCTCAAAGGCGAGCACGGCTTCCTGGATCCTTTTGGGAGGCACTATGAATCGGAGCAAGCCATAGCAGTCAACGCGTCGATTCAACGTTTCCTAAACAGATGTATTTGATGGAAGGCCATAAAACGGCCTTCTTTTTTTTTTGCATTTTCCCTGTAAGACCTGCAGGAAATCCTGCTATATAATAGAATACTAATTCTGTTTCATAGGCAAAATCGGATGTTGCGAAAGGAGTGTCATCGGTGAACACAGAAATCGGGGGTTCGATCCCCCTGCCGCCTCCCCATATTCCCCTGAAAGTGCTCGGACAGGGCGCCGCATTGCCGCCGCCTGTCCCACCCCTTTTACCCGGAAAAGAAAAGACGGTCCAACCGCCTGCGAAACCTCGGGAGAAAAAGGAAAGGCGCATGGAGCTGCAGGGGCTGGAGCCGGGAGATCCGCGTTCCACGGTGCGTCTGATCCGAAGAGGCATGGGCAATGTTGCCCGAAAGGTGCCGCCCCTGCTTCGAAAGTACAGCTGGGTGATCCCGGTGGTTTTGATGGTCTGGACTGTGCTGGGCAGCTTCAATGCCTACAAATTGATGTCGTCCATGCCAGCCCTATATCCGCTATGGGCTTTTTTGGAAAAAATCGTCCTCTTTTTGGTATTTCTCACAGCGTCCTATAATAATTTTATCGGGAAAGCCGTCTACGGGACCTTGGTGGTCCGCGTGATCATTCCCTTTGTCCGCCGCATTCGGCGACAGGGCTTTGGCAAGGTCAGCGCCGATTTCAAATCCCTGATCCCGGGCTTTAAAACGAATTGCGCCGCGGTTGGCTCAAGAAGCCTTGGATTGGTATTGTTTTTCGGCGGTTGCGGCGCCTTCCTTTCCAATTACCTGACGCGAAACAATGCGGCCGATAAAATGGCGGTTTCCCTGGCCATCGCCTTCGCTCTGATGAAGGCCTTGAACGATGGCAAATACAGTCTGCCTTTCGTCACCAGCCGGGTGGTCATGAAGGATCTATTCGTGGCGACAGGCCGGCCCAGCCCGGTGCGGAATCATCACATCTATGTTGCCATCGGCGGATTGGCATTAGGCTTTCTAAGCAGTCTGCTTCTGGCGATTCTTCGCAAACCCATGGGAGAGAATATCGGATATATGCTGGGCGCTGCAGCCATGGCCGCAGGCGCAGCTGCGTTTTTTGCCCGGAAGATGAAGTCAGCCGATGCGTAAATATACAGATCAAACATATCATTTCACCACCCGATTCGACCCTCGCACCGGCCTCTACATCCGAAGCAATGTGCTGGATGAGGCTGGGAAGGACACGGGACGGGAGCCTTTTATGGCCGAAATGCCGCATTTGCTGGACATCGGTATCATGGGTCATTGTGAACACGGCGCCCAGGGGCTATGCCTTCAAGCCGGAGTACAATGTTATCAGAATGGTTTGGAGATACGCCAGCCCAATATGACGTTGGAAGACTACAGCCGGCTGATCGATCAATGCGGGGAACAGGTTTGCCAGGTGGCCTTGGGCGGCCGCGGCGATCCGGATATGCATGAGGATTTTGAGAAGATCCTGTTCTGTACCCGGGAGGCCGGCATTGTCCCCAATATGACCACCTCCGGTTTGGGATTGACGCCCCAAAAAGCCGTGCTGATCAGCCGGTACTGCGGGGCGGCCGCGGTCAGCTGGTATCGCTCAGCTTATACTCATAAAGCCATCGACATGCTCTTGGAAGCCGGCGTCCATACCAATATCCATTATGTGCTGGGCAAGAATTCCCTGGAAGAAGCCATTGATCTCATTGAGGGCGGAAAGCTGCCAAGCGGCATCAGCAGGGTAATTTTTCTGCTCCATAAACCGGTCGGTCTTGGCCGGTGGGACAATGTGCTGGATATTCTCGACCCTAGGGTCCGGTATTTCTTCAGTCTGTTCAATGTGGAAGAACATTGCCGGATCGCCGGCTTTGACAGCTGTTGTGTGCCGGGTTTGCTGAATATGGCCTGGAAGATCCATACCAGCAGTATGGAACCCTGCGAGGGCGGACGCTTCAGCGCTTATGTGACGCCGGACATGCTGCTGCTGCCCTGCAGCTTTGACCAAAACCAGCGCTGGGCGGTTTCCCTGAGAGAGAATACCCTGCGGGAGGCCTGGAACAGCGAGGCTTTTGAACGATTTCGCGATGTGATGCGAGATCGTTGTCCTGATTGCAGTATGAAAGAATCCTGCCTGGGAGGATGTCCGGTGGTACCGGAAATCGTTTTGTGCGGGATGGCGAGGAGGGAAATTATTTGAAAATCAGATCTGAATTTGTAACCAATTCCAGCAGCACAAGCTTTGGCGCATCCTTTGCCGACGCAGTGGCGGCAATGATCCTGGGATTGGCAGTTTTTGGCTGTGATTGCGCCGATCAGGAGGGGCCCGGCGAGCAGGACGATGCCGGGGGATTTGGCGGTGAAGACGAGGTGATCCGGGGAGCCATGGATGCGGCAGCCCAGGCTGCCGAGGCTGCAGCCCAGGAAATGGCGGCGGATGCAGCCGCCAAAGAAGCCCTGGTGGACAAAATCATGGATGCGGAATCCGCCAAGCTGAATGCCGCAGGAAGCAAAATCGACCAGGAAATCGACGCCTACACCAAACAATGGGGAGAAGCCCAGTCGACCGCCGACAAGACGGACCCGAATTATGAGTCCATGAATAAACAATATCAGGATTATATCGATTACCTGAAAAGCCAGCGGGAACAGATCGAAGCCCAGAAATATGAACTTGCTGTGACCCGGGCCCAGGAGGAAGCGGCCAAAGCGGCAAAGAGCGATTGGATCCGCCAGCAGCAGGAGGACCTGATCCAGGTCAAGGAGCAGAAATCCTATCTTGAGGCGGTGGCCAGCGGCTATGGCCAGCATAAAAACTACGACATCGGCGCCGTCAAGAGCCAGCTAGAAGCCCTTAACCAACGGGAGGCCGCGCTCAAAGGCACCTTGAAGGACAACAACGCTGAAATCGATTATACGCCAAAACAAAGAGACCCCATCGGTCCGGATCCTGAAATTATCCGTCTGCAGGAAGAACACCGAAAGAACATGGAGCAGCTGCAGAATGAGATCAACGCGGCCAAGGAAGAACGGAACAACGCCCGGCGGGATGAATTGATCCGCGAACGGGAATGGCAGGAGAAGGTTGCCCAGAACGAAATGGCCAAGGCCGGCTTCTGGAATGTTCTGACCAAAGCGGGGGAACTGACCCAGACGGCCGCCGACACCGGCGTGGACATCCTTTCCAATCTGACCGGCCCGGCTGGGAAAACGATCAAAACCCTTTACACAGGACTCAAAGGGGTGGCCGGAGGTTTAGGCGAGGGTCTGGCCAAGGGCAACATGGCCGCTGAGCTGGGAAAAGGTGCCTTGAGCGGACTCAGCGACATCGCCAAGGACAAGCTGGGCGGCGCCGTGGGAGACCGCTGGGGCGAAGCCGCCGGCAAGGCTGCCCAGAATATCTATAATGTGGGCGCTGAAGCCGGCAAGGGCATGTATGGAGCCTATGTGGACGGACCGGAAAAGGGCAAGGATTTCCTGACTTCGATCGTCCAGGGTGGAATGAAGGGTGCCACCAAAGGCGCCTTGGATTCCGCATTGAATGTGATTGGTGACGGCATTTTGCCGTCGCCCGGTAAAATCCCCGAGGGACTGGACTGGTCAGACATTAATGCGGGCACCTTTATCAATTCGATCCGCAACTCCAATCCTCTGACCCAGAGCTTTGGCAAGACGGCCATCGGCAACAGCCTTCAGGGCTTGGGCACGGATCAGGCCAAGAACTTCATCAAAGGGGATGGGGTCATTTTCGATAATATGAATCAGGAATTCACCGGCAACATCATCGGAGCAGCCGGCGATGCAGCCGGGAAGGCGTATACGCCGGGCGTTCGCCAGGGCTTGAAGAGTTTATTCGATACGGGCAAAGCCGTTGGGAACGTAGCCGAGAACATCAACCGGTTTGTCAGTGAAAACACGAATCCATTCCCTTATGCATATTGATAGGAGGTCACGTATGACGATCAGAGTGCAATTGAAGCCCGAAGCAGTCACCTGGCTGGGTTCGGCTTTTGAACAAAAAACACCGGTGTCGCCGCTGGCAGCTCTGCAGACGCCTGGATTCAAGGAAGAGGACAAGCAGAGCCTGCGGGACCAAAACATCCTGGATGATCAAGGCGCCATGACGCCGGCCGCCTATGATTATTTCAAAGCCCTGGCGGAAGTTGACCGTTTTGCGGGATTCCGGGTTTCCGGGTCTTTCGGAAAAATTGACAAGATCGCCTATTTCAAGGACAACAGGATTTTTTGGGTTGACAACGCCGGTGGCACGTTTATTTTCTCGGAAGGCCGGGATGCAGAGGCTCTGCTGGCGGTCCTCAATGAAATCAGCGGCATCAGCCATCTGGTCAATGCATCCCTGGATGTGGAGCTTGATCCCGTTGCGGCACAATGCTTGATTGCCCTGGCTGACTTGACGCGTCAGTCCGCTTTGCTGGCTTATGCCGACCGTGGGACGATCCCGGAAGGTTATGCCTTGGAAGCCATCCTGGAAGCCTGCCAATGGACAGGGGAACGCTGGCTTGGCACGTATTTGCGGGGCTTGCGGCTTCCGGGCGGTCCGCCGGACAAGGCGAAGGCCGAAGCGGCATTGGAAGCCCTGGCAGGGATTGGGGTCGTTGAAAAGACGGCACCAGGATACGGTCTGGCCCGAGAAGGTTACGCCATGGCCGCCAATCTACTGGTGATTGAAAACATTTTCCATCTCCGTACAGGGAAATGGGAAAAGGGCGAGGTTCAGTCCGGTGAAGCCTTTGTCTTGCAGGCCGGGCTCCATGACAACCTGATGCTGGACTCGGACGGCAGCCAAATCGGACTGACATCAATTTCCACCAATGCTTTGCATGAGTATCTGCTCCAGATGATGTCTGAACCGCCTAAATGGTGACGGGACAATGCTGCCTGGAGAAGGTCAGCCTGTATCATCAATTCGGAAAGGCAGGCAGAAGCGATGATTCGAGTGGAGATCCCCGGTTACGGAACGCTGGAAATAATGAACTTGGTACTTGATTTTAACGGAACGCTGGCATGCGGCGGCCGGTTGATGGATGGGTTGAAGGAACTGATCGCGGAACTGGCCGGGAGAATCCATATTTACGTGGTGACGGCGGATACCTTTGGCAGCGTTGAAGCTGAAGTCAAAGATATGGCGGTGGAACTGGTCAGGCTAGGGGCTGGCAGCGAAGGACTCGATAAGCTTGCTTTGGTGCGGCGTCTTGGTTTGAACACCACCGTATCCATCGGCAATGGGAACAATGATGTCCTGATGTTAAAGGAATCGGTCCTGGGCATCTGTGTCATAGGGCCCGAGGGCTGTGCGAAAGCAGCGATGGACCAGGCGGATCTGGTTATCGGCGATAGCCGGAAGGCTTTGGAATTGCTGATTTGGCCTGACCGTCTCAAAGCGACCCTGAGGTATTGATGCAGCATGCGATTGGCGGCAGCCAATCGCATGTTGTTTTTAAAGCGATGCGTTGATGCTGATTGTGCCGGCCAAGCCGGCTGCGGTCCGATCTTCCGTTCCGCGGGCCTTCTCGGAAAGGATAGCCTGATGGATGGATTTGGTGTATGCTTAGACTAGAGTTGGTTTTAAAAAGTTTTCAATAGAAATATTGCAGAAGGGGCGTGATCATTTGAAAAAGAACATCAAGAACAATGTTCACTGGGTAGGTAAAGTCGACTGGGAACTGAAAAAATTCCACGGAGAGGAATATTCGACCCACAAAGGATCCACCTATAACGCGTATTTGATCCAGGAGGAAAAGAACGTCCTCATCGACACGGTCTGGGCGCCCTTCGCCGAGGAATTTGTTGCAAATCTTGCTAGGGAAATCGATTTGAACACCATCGATTATATTGTGGCCAACCATGGAGAAGTCGACCATAGCGGCGCCCTTCCCGCGTTGATGAAACACATACCGGACAAACCGATCTATTGCACTGCCAATGCGGTCAAATCCTTAAAGGGACAATACCATCAGGACTGGAATTTTCAAGTGGTCAAAACCGGCGATAAGCTGGACATCGGCAATGGCAAAGAACTGGTCTTTGTCGAAATGACCATGCTGCATTGGCCGGACAGCATGGCAACCTATCTGACCAAGGACAATATTCTGTTCAGCAATGACGCCTTCGGGCAGCATTATGCCACGGAAAAACTATTCAATGACCTGGTGGATCCTTGCGAGCTTTTTGGTGAAGCAATCAAATACTACGCCAACATCCTGACGCCCTTCAGCCAGATTCTGAGAAAAAAGCTGGACGAGGTTCTTTCCTTCAATCTGCCCATCGATATGATCGCCACAAGCCACGGCGTTATCTGGAGGGACAATCCTGTACAGATCATTGAAAAGTATGCCCATTGGGCCAACGATTACCAGGAAAACCAGATCACTGTGATTTATGACACCATGTGGAACGGCACAAAAACTTTGGCCGAGCGGATCGCCGAAGGCATTGGCCTGGCGGATCCGGAGGTGGTCGTCAAGGTCTTCAATCTGGCCAAGAGCGATGACAATGACCTGATCACCGAAGTCTTTAGGTCAAAAACTGTCGTCATCGGCTCGCCAACGATTTCGAACAGCATGCTCCACTCGGTTGCAGGGTTCATCCATCTGATGAAGGAACTGAAATTCAAAAATAAAAAAGCAGCCGCCTTTGGCTGTTACGGCTGGAGCGGCGAAGGCAACAAAGTTGTCCTTGAAGCGCTTGGAAACGCAGGTTTC